>Ga0310344_10001750_pt1 | contig 16469 bp, 14 predicted proteins | sample HC15DNA20200_MG_FD_203801 | JGI IMG/M metagenome (GOLD analysis project Ga0310344, IMG submission 203801) | Marine microbial communities from station ALOHA, North Pacific Subtropical Gyre - HC15-DNA-20-200_MG | ecosystem: Environmental > Aquatic > Marine > Oceanic | place: Pacific Ocean: North... | reverse complement strand
CTCTATCTCTACAACATCAACGATTGTCGTCTCTCCCTCATGACCATGGTGTGTAGCATGAAGAGGGTGATCGGGGTGAGTGAAGTCCTCATCTACCAGCACAATTCTTCCACCATAAACTAGTACTCTCGCTAATTCGTCAAATGCAGCCGACAAATCTACCCAGTGGTGAAGGGCATTAACGGTCCAGAGGACATCTACCGACTTGTCTTCCACTGGCAACGACTCAGCGACACCAGCAGCGACCGTAATGTGCACTCTGGATCTCTGCAATACTCGCCTCAGGGACAAAACAGTTCGCATAATCCGAGAAGGGTCAACTGCTAATACATCCGTCCCCCGCTTCGCCGCTTGTACGGTCGCTGGACCCATACCTGCACCCACATCTACAGCACGTTCACCACGAGAAGGCTCAGCAATCTCTAGCATCCACCTGTTCAAGTCTGACTGCCAGAACTTTTGGAACTTTAAAATCCACTGGATCTTGGTCCCGAAACGTTTGTCATGATCGTGTCGGTACTGGTCGTATTTCATGCGCTGTACCTTTCCATAAACTCACCTCCAAAAAGAGTGTCCGACCTATGGCAGACTTACATACGAAGTAAAACCAGTAAGTACTATGTTAAACACTCACAATTCTCGACCACTAACAAACGGGAGTGGCTCGGCTTGTCAAAGTGACAACTTTCTGGATTAACCCGATGCCAACTCGAAAAACTAATAAAAAAACCACTCCCAACAAGCAACCAAACTTGTTCCCATACTTCACCATTTTGTTCGGGATGTCAGCTGGTCTAGCATCAATAGTCACCCTGCTCGCAGAACTTCGTTCCGAGTTGGGATTTTCGGAAACGGGAATCGGTATAGCCATCGGAGCAGGATTTGCATCTGCTTTTCTTGCCACACTCGTGATGGCTCCATACGCTGACCGAGGACACGCACCTGCCCTTCTTCGCGGCGGCATCGGCTTCGGAATTATCGCTCTTATTGTGCTAGCCACAAGTAACCAACTTTGGCACTTCATTACCGGGCGCATATTGTATGGCCTCGCACTGGGAGCAGCCGCCCCTGGGGCCCGCCGAACCGTAATCGTAGCTGAACCTGAAAACATCGGTCGCAATCTGGGACGGCTTGGTGCTTGGGACGTCAGCGGATTCGTGATCGGACCGCTGCTCGCAGCTGGACTAACCGCAATCGGCGGCTTTCGTTTCACGTTCTGGCTGATGTCTGGGTTGTTAGTACTGCTTCTCCCCGCATCGCTTAAAGCCCAGTCTGACACCGCTAAGCAAGACTCCGAAGGTCTCGGAATCAGGGGCCTCTTGCAAATTCGACAACTTGTCGGCGCCTTATTTATTGCTGCTGCCTATTTCGTTTTTATCGGTGCACTAGAGTCAGTGTGGATTCTTGAACTAGATACTCGAGGTGCCTCGCCAATCACTATCGGTATTGGCCTAACAATCGCAGCCTTACCAGTTCCTTTATTCTCCCCAAAGGGTGGAATCCTAGCTCAGCATTATGGAGCGCGCAGCTGGGCTATAGGAAGCCTTTCGCTACTTAGCGTCAGTATCGCGTTCTATGGTGTCGTGCCCGGTGTCATCGGCCTACTCACCATAACGACGCTCACTTCGATATTTGAAGGCATCGGATTTCCAGCAGCACCAATGCTGGCAGCGGCGGCGGTACCAGAAGAACGACAGGCATCAGCACAAGGTCTAATAGGGGCAGTGCAACTTGCAACAGGAGCAGTGGCCGCCACTATCTTTGCCATCCTGTACGACGCTACAGATGATCAAACAGTTTGGCTGACAGCAGGTATCACTATGGCCGCCCTACTAGTCGTCGGCGCCATACTGACCAGATCAGACAATAGAGAACCTGTACGATCCCGCATGCCCGCTGACGCAAGCAGCAGAATATTCCGATGATCAATACACAACGATATCCCTTCGCCCCCGCTGCAAAACGAGAAAGATGGTCTCAGACCCACCAACAAAAAGACTCTGATATTCGATGCACCGCGGCCGGAATCGCTTGGCTCACCAACACTACGACAACCGATCTCCCTAGCGGAATCCCGCGAGAGTAAGAATCTTCAACCAGTCTCAGGAATACAGCTTCATGGGCCTTTAAATCGCCAATGATCACAAGTCCTTTTGGGTCTGCTCACAAGCTCTGGCCATTTGGTCGCGACACATGAATAGAGGTTATGGGCTCCCCTTCAGGCGGCATAACCGTCTCTGGCCCAACAATAGTCAATTGGTCATCGGCTACAAGCTCCAATTCAGGATCTACTGCAAGTGGGACTCCGACACGAATTATCGCGGCCAATTCGATACCCGTCACAAAAGCAAGATCCCCCACCTTGTAGCCAATCAGACCAGCATCCGAACCTTCCGGAAGAAGTGCGTATTGACGAACCGCCAGTTCAGGGAGCAGAGCCGACTTGACATCCGCCTCTGTAGCAGCCCGCCCTACCGCTCTGCCACCGCTCTGGAGATAACCTGTCAACTCGCCCGCCAGCCGCAACGACCGACCAGGATTTGACGTAGTCCCCGCCAAGAAAAATAAAGCATTCACCCTCTCTCCGCCACCACCCCAGGAGACAGGGATGCTGATACCTGCTGAAGCCCGTACAACCACCAGAAGATCATTCTCGATAGCTTCGAACAAGGCAATCGGTGTTGCCGTCGGATGATCTTCTGATGGCTGGATCCAAAGAGATCCAGTCTCGAGGAAACGATCACTAACCTCCGCCTTAGATAAACCAATACGGTCTGCCAAAACCGCAGAGGCACGTTCTGCAGCCTCACTAATATCGGTGCCTTCAGGGATACTCAAAACCACTGCTCGTGCAACCAACCCTGTGTAGTCGTCACCACTTCGTAGCCCATGGCCCGCCATGGCAGCACTCATTTCGCGCCCAAGCCCGCTATCAACATCCTCACCCCAGCGTTGGAACACATTTCGAATGGCACCAGCACGAAATGTTCGTCCCGACGCATAAAGCCTGTGCCAAAGCCACGAAATTGTAGTAACAGATAGCACAAAACCCCAGGCCACTGGGCCGAGTTCGGCAATCAGAAACAACGACACCAAGATCCCACAAACCTGCGTAAATGGGTAGAAAGGGCTCCGAAACGCGGGAGCGTAGGAAGGAATGTGAGATGCCCGTAACACCAACACCGCCACGTTGACCAACCCAAGTGTCAACAAAACAAACGCGCTTGCTAGCTTCGCAATGGACTCTGCATCGAACAATAAAACCACAGCCGCTATGGCCACCGATGTGGTCACTACACCGAATGTTGGGGCACCTCGAGAACCAATCATGCCAAGACGTTTTGGCAACAATCCGTCACGCGCCATCGCCATCGGGTAACGAGCTGCTGCCAAAATGCCCGCATTCACTGCCGATGCAAACGCAGCCAATGCTGCAAACACGATTAGCCACGACCCAGCCGGAGGAAGAATCGTCTGGGCAGCAGTATAAATAGGCACCAGATCATCATGAAGAACATCTGGGGGGACCACTGCAACGGTGACAAGGACAGACAGCGTGTAAAGACTTGTCACAAGCAACAAGGAAATAGTCATACCCAGAGGGATCCTCTGTGAAGGATCCTCAACTTCCTCGGCAGCACTGGCCACTTTGGTTAAGCCTCCATACGAAACAAAAACAAGTCCGACCACCCCGAAGACCCCAGACCATCCCGATGTGAAAAACGGATCTAAGTTCGTCTCCCTAAAACCCTGTGATTTTGTTTCTAAAAGACCTTCGAAAAGGAACCAACCCATCGACAAAAATATGAAAGTAATAAGCCAGAACTGTAAAGAAGCACTTGCCTTTGAACCTACGAGGTTGACCAACATAAAAAGTGCTATAAGAGTCATTGCTAAAACACGGCTATCAATATCGAGCACCAGCACTAGATAGGCACTCATTCCAACCATGGCAAACGCATCCTTCAGCACAAGGGATAGCCATGCCCCAAAGCCTGCGATAGTCCCCACCGAAGGACCAAGAGCCCGTTCGATAAAGTAATAGGATCCTCCAGCTTTCGGTAAGGCTGTCGATAATTCAGCCACACTCAACATGGCAGGAACTGCAAGTATTCCCGCAATCAAGTAGGCAAGGACGGCAGCAGGTCCGGCCTTTGCCACAGCGATACTCGGTAGAAGAAAAAGGCCTGAAGACACCATCGTGCCAGCAGACAGAGCGAAAACATGACGTAGTGCTAAAGAACGATTTAGTCGGCCATTACCCTCAGCTGCCATCTCTACAATCTAGACACACCTAATACCTAAAGGTCAGAATTAGTGAATCACAGTTACGAGCACTGTGGCACAGTCTGAAGAAAACTAAGAAGCACTCTATTAACCCCAACCGGATCTTCCTGCTGTATCCAGTGCCCAACCTTCGGTAGAATGGTTAGCGATCTAAGATTTGGCAAAGTCTGGGGATAACGGGAAATGCTCCCCTTCCCAAATAGTGTCGGTCCATCTCGCTCACCACCGATGAAAAAGGAGGGTTGGTGAATTGGGACGCCATGAAAGGACCGCAAGTCGAACCAGTCACTATCGAGACATCGATACCGATTAAGGCCTCCAGTAAAACCAGACCGGCGGAATTCCTCTATATAGAAAGCCAAGTCGTCTTCCGAAAGCCAAGAAAGGGGAACCAACGGATAACTGAAACGATCACTAAGCCGAGCTCCAGGGGCCACCCATGCCATTGTCCTAGCACTCTCTGAAGCCTGAGGCGTATCTCCCGAGGCCGAATAGTAAAATCCCTCAAGCCAACGGCCAGGATCTTCGGCGATCTCAGCTTCTGCCCGACCCGGTTCCTGAAAATACTCAATATAGAATTCTTCTTCACCTCCGACCGTTCGAAAAACTTCTGTGGGCCTATGGCTATTGCGTGGCTCATACGCAACAGATAATAAACCGACAGCTAAAAAAATATCAGGGCGGAAAAGAGCCGCAGCTGCAGCAATCGGTGAACCCCAATCATGGCCCACAATAGTTGCTGCAGATTCGCCAAGAGCCTGAACGACCCCAACACAATCACCGACAAGATGAACAATGCGGTAAGCATCTACTTCAGTCGGCACCTCCGAAGATCCATAGCCACGAACGTCGATCGCCACCGCCCGATAACCAGCATCTGCTAAAGCCACAAGTTGGTGGCGCCATGAATACCAGGATTCAGGAAAACCATGGACGAGTAAGACAAGCGGACCGTCACCTATCTCTGCTACATGAATTCGAGTGCCGAATGCGTCGACATCATGTCGTTTCACTCCTCCAAGATCTAACACACGTTTACCTCCTACAGTTGCTGCGAATCTAAATCCTCTATTGAAACTCCAGACACACACATACCGTGTGTCAAGACTTCAGTAAGGAGTAGGGCACAAGCAGAAGTCGCAGCAGCCTGAAGAATCAGTGCGTCGCGCATGCGGAGGCCGTAGTCATTTACGAGATCGATAGCCCCAAGGATTAGGTCAACATCAGTTGGCACAACCTGGAGTTCAAGAAGATCTACTAGGACCCGTCTGATCGTGACTGCTGATAAAGGGTGAGCCATTTCTGAACCGGCGATATGAACAAACTCCGCCAGTACCTGTGCAGAAATAACTAAAGGGGGTCCATCAACATCTCCGATTAAGGAACGCACAGCTGCTTGTTTGACAGGTTCGTCATCATCAAATAGCCGAACAAGAATTGACGTATCAAGAAAAATACCGGTGGTCATGTGAAATCGTTCAACCGTAGTTCTCCGCGGGATCCCGATGCAGATGCGATGGACTCTGCTACAAGTCGACGACGGGCCGAAACAACCCGTTCGCCTATGGCCCATGCCGTTAGAAGATCCCGAACAACAGCGTTAACAGAAGTTCCCTGCTGGGCTGCACGAATTCGTGCGCGATGCAATAAGTGTGCGTCGATCGACAGTGTAAGGTTTGACATATATATATGTGTAACACATATTCTGTGTAACACGTACATTAATAGAATACGGAGTATTTAAATCTTAAATAACTACAGCATCACAACTTTTCGAGTCCAAGCCAACTAACCCACAAAACCTCAACGGCCTCGCTCTTTCCAACCATTTTCTGCTATACAAAAACTCTGATTTTAAAAACACGCCACCTTATGCAAACATGGCAATACCGACCAAAAAACCCGATCTTGAAATATCAAACTTAACAACCTAGACAAACCCGTAAAAGACCAATCCACGATCATCTCCAGCGATTCCCAAATCGAGCTTTCTGAATAAATCAGCCCGCACCTTCCCGACAGACACTGAGGTAACCATGACCACACGACCCGGCCTTCACGTTGACGATCCATCCAGCGATTCGTTAAATCTAGCCATGTCAGCTGCTGCCCGGCCGCTCTACGAGGCAGTTGTCGACTTTATAGCTTCCGAAGTGGAACCTGTCACGGCCGAGTACCAGCGCCTTGGAACAATCCGCGAGACCCATTGGGGCTACCACCCAGAACAACTCGAACTCCTCGAACAACTCAAATCGAAAGCACGAGATAAAAACCTCTGGAACTTTTTCCTCCCTGACAGTGAAACTGGGGAGGGCCTTTCTAATCTCGACTACGCGTACATCGCAGCGGAACTTGGGAAAAATCCAATTGCCTCAGAAAGTCTGAATTGTTCGGCCCCAGACACTGGGAATATGGAAGTACTTGAACGAGTCGGCACCCCGGATCAAAAACGCCAGTGGTTGGAACCTCTGCTGAACGGTGAGATCCGTTCAGCGTATGCAATGACCGAGCCAGATTTGGCATCTTCTGATGCGAAAAATATCGCCTGCAGTGCCATCAGAGATGGCGAAGAGTGGTTGCTCAACGGCACTAAATATTACATCTCTGGAGCAGGCGACCCGCGTTGCAAAATTTTAATTGTGATGGTCCAGACCGACCCAGATGCACCTCCCCACCTCCGCCAATCTCAGATCCTTGTACCAATTGACGCACCCGGCCTCACCATCGACCATCCAATGCAGGTTTTCGACGACGACGATGCCCCCCATGGCCACATGCACCTAACCTTCACTGATTGCCGGGTTCCATACGAAAATATTCTGCTAGGTGAAGGCAGGGGATTTGAGATTTCCCAACTTCGCCTAGGCCCAGGCCGCATTCATCATTGCATGCGCTCGATAGGGGCGGCAGAACGAGCTCTGGAATTAATGATCCGACGCGGTCTCAACCGGCAAGCATTCGGTAAACCAATTCTGAGTCTTGGGAAGAACATGGAAGTCGTATCGCGAGCTCGTATTGAAATAGAAGCGATGCGTTTAATGGTGCTTCGCGCAGCAAAAGCAATGGATACTATGGGTAACGCAGAAGCACGGGTTTGGATCAGTGCTGTAAAGGCCATGGTTCCAGAGCGAGTCTGTAAAATCATCGACGAAGCCATTCAAATACACGGCGCGACGGGAGTCTCTCAATGGACACCCTTAAGCAAGATGTATACAAACCAACGAACACTTCGACTTGCAGATGGTCCTGATGAGGTTCACCATTTTGTCGTCGCCCGTTTCGAGGCAGGTCGCTACGACGATGGCCCAGGCGAAATTCCCACGCTCCACAAAACCGGTCCGACCTTTAGCGCATCCCACTAGTGTTGTGCAAGGCATCATGACACCTGCACCTTTACCCCAACCCATCAACGGAGGTGCCGTAAAATATGACCTCAAATTCGAGAGATCCGAAAATAGCGGAACCAAAAACCAAATCGGATCTCGAATCCTTTGCATCGTCGCTACCACCTGATGATGGAAGTGATGCCGAGAATGTAAACCGTGGTTTTATTGCAACTCGAGAAGAACCTGTCATAACAAAGCTCCATCCAAATGCCTGGCAACCTGTCAGCTGGGATCTCTCAAAGTCGGACTTCGTTACAGGGCCATGTCCAGAAACTGTCAACCCGGCATTATGGCGTCAGGCAGGATTCAACGCCCAGCATGGCCTGTACCAAATCTGCGACGGGTTCTACCAAGTAAGGGGATTTGACACCTCCAGTGTCACGTTTATTAGAGGCGAGAAGGGCTGGGTCGTTATAGACCCACTTACCACACAAGAAACTGCAGCTGCCGCCTACGAGCTCGTCACCGAACATCTTGGTGAACGAATCGTGACAGCGGTCATCTACACCCACTCCCATCTCGACCACTACGGTGGGATTCTCGGGGTGGTTGATCACGAGCGGATAAACGCCGATTCTGTTCCCATCGTCGCTCCACAGGGTTTCCTTAAAGAAGCAGTAGCCGAAAATGTCGTCGCCGGACCAGCCATGGGCAGACGAGCCATGTACCAATTCGGCATGTTGTTACCGTGGGGAGAAAAACACCACGTCGACCAAGGACTCGGGAAAGGTGTTGCAACCGGCTCTCACGCCCTGATCCCACCTACGATCGAGATCACCGAGACAGGCCAGGAGCTGGTACTAGATGGAATTCGGATTGAGTTCCAATTAACCCCAGAATCCGAAGCACCTGCCGAAATGCATTTCTTCTTTCCCGATCACCGGGTTCTGTGCATGGCCGAGAACTGTACTTCCACAATGCACAACGTCCTTACCCTACGCGGTGCCTTAGTTCGTGACTCCCTTCTCTGGAGCAGGTATATCGACGAGGCCTTAGATCGCTGGGGCGACAAAGCTGACATAGTTTTTGCGAGTCACGGTTGGCCACACTGGGGGACACGAGCCGTCCGCAACTATCTGACCAATCAACGAGACCTGTATCGCTGGCTGCACGACCAGGCGATGCGGCTCACTAACCTAGGATTCACACCCAACGAGATCTCTGCCAGGATAGACCTACCTCCCGGCCTGTGGGAAGACTGGCGTTGTCACGGATACTACGGGACTGTCAGTCACAATGTGCGGGCCGTATACCAGCGATATCTTGGTTGGTTCGATGGGCATCCTTCTAGCCTCGACCCTTACGAACCAGCCGAAGCTGGTCGACGATATGTCGAATTCATGGGCGGAATGGAAGAATTGATTTCTAAAGCCCGCAAAGCATTTAAAGCCGGCGATCACAAATGGGTCGCGGAAGTGCTTCGTCATGCCGTATTCACCGACCCAGAATACGAAGAAGCTCGACTCCTCCAAGCCGATGCTTTTGAACAACTCGGTTACAGGGCCGAATCGGGACCCTGGCGAGATGTCTATTTAACCGGAGCTCAGGAACTTCGTAACGGCCCTATCAATCTTCCCGTCATACAACGTCCCCGACCAGAAGTTGTAGCAGGGATGACTCACCAGCAAATTTTCGATCTACTAGCAGTCAAAATCGACGGTCCACAAGCTGCCGATATCGGTCATTTAACCATCAACTGGGATTTCCCTGATATGGGGGAAGTTGTAAGGATTGAACTTTCCAACGGCACGTTACACAACACACCGGGTCGTAATCACCTAGCACCCCATGCAAAAATCACATGTTCACGGGCCGACCTTAACCGATTGATCTCTCAGGGAGAAACCATCAAAGACATGGTCATCTCAGGAGATGCAGTGATCGAGGGTGATATTGAAAGAGTTATGAAACTCTGGGAAACACTCACTGACTCCCCGTTGTTCTACAACATAATCGAACCTTAACTCATACCATATTGAGACGATCTCGTGAATAAAAGTAGGAACCAAAAAGGAGTCTGTTGAAATGAGTGCGGTAAGACCACAGGAAGTAGCTACCTGTACAAGCTCTAGTATGTCCACTTACTTTCTCCTCTCAACCTCAAATAAATAACACTAAGCAAATGAATCATTCCGTATTCATATCTGAAGAAGTAACCAACGCTTTGGAAAAGAACAAGCCAGTCGTAGCACTGGAATCGACGATCATTAGCCACGGAATGCCTTACCCAACTAACGTCGAAACAGCTTTCGAAGTCGAGGCGATCGTTAGAGATGGAGGCGGAATCCCAGCTACGGTGGCAATATTCGATGGGCAACTAAAAATAGGTATTTCACATGACGAGGTCGAACGACTTAGCGCTGAGTCACACGTGGTTAAAGCCAGCCTTCGCGATCTAGGGGCAGTACTTAGTTCCCATGCCGTCGCATCTACTACAGTTGCAACGACAGTTTTTGCGGCTTACCAATCCGGTATTCAAGTATTCGCGACCGGCGGAATTGGGGGTGTCCACCGCGGGCAACAAAATGACGTTTCAGCCGACCTTACTGCACTCGCTACTTGGCCAGTAGTGGTAGTTTGTGCAGGGGCCAAGGCTGTTCTCGATCTCCCACGCACGCTCGAAACACTAGAAACACTCGGGGTTCCAGTCCTTGGATGGCGCACGGACGCATTCCCCGAGTTCTGGACACGTGGTACAAATCTTCCTGTCTCAGCCAAAGTCGACAGCGCTTCTGAAGTAGCCGCCATTCTAAAAAGCCACTGGTCTACAGGTCTCTCAACAGGTGCCATACTCGGTGTTCCTATCCCCCATACCGACGAGGCTGATACTCCTACAATCCAGGCTGCTATCGAAGACGGTTTATTGACTGCCGAGGAACTTGGAATCTTTGGTAGCGACGTGACACCTTTCTTATTAAACCATATTGCCGGAATCACCAGTGGCGCGAGTGTGTCCGCAAATGTAAGTCTCATATCAGAAAATGCCCGTATCGCGACAGAAGTTTCAATAGAGTTGGCTGCCACCAAATAGCTTCGGCCGTTACCGCAAAAGAGCATATTCAAGCAGCCTGGAATATAGAGGTAACGCTGAGCCCAGTACATGCTGTAAGCGCTCTGGGACATCCACAAATGTTTGCTGCCAGGAACGAAATCCGCTACTTGTATGGACAGCGTCATACCAATATCGAGCCCAAACTCCATCCTCTGGCTTTGGCCCGGCTGGCCAAGAAAGCATTGCCGAATCGAATCCAATTCCTAACCGTTCGCACAATGCGGTTAATGTCCGTTCAGGGTCACGGCGGAGAATCGTCGCATCGATAACGAGAGGTTCAATACCACGAAGGAGCATCTCATCAAGCAATTCCATTTGAGATTCAAGACCAGTATCAGCGAGATCAAAATCCCCAATTCGAGCAGAAAGCGAGGCAATCATTTCTGCTGGATCGCGCACTAAAAGAACATTGCGACATGAATCCAAAAAAGCGCGGTCAAGACCAATAATGTGATGTGCCATCTGTTTGAAAAACACAACAGGCGTGTCATACCAGCCAAGGATGACCTCAGTAATCACCCTTTCACCATTCGAGTCTTGAACAGCGAGCACTTCCTCCCGTCCGGGGTGTTCACGACCTGTTACGGATAGATAATGAGCGTAAAGCGGTTCATCCAAGGCGGTTGTGTCTGTACGTTGCGCAAACGAATACATAAGTGCCGTAGAAATGTTTCGTGGGCCCGAACAACAGTTGATCCGAACCGTCATCTATTTACGCCGACATCTCGCTCAATCGCGATCCGATACAGCTCACGTAAACGAAGCGTCACCGGACCCGGGATAATCCCTTTAGCAATCATTCGGCCATCAACCTCTATGACAGGAGTGATACCACCAAAGGTTCCTGTCACAAAAGCTTCATCTGCAGCATAAACATCGGAAAGAGAGTAAGGGGCCGTATGAGTGTGAATCCCCGCCGCCTCTGCTTCTTCTAGTACAACCTGACGAGTAATGCCATTCAGGTTGTACTCGCCTGTAGAAGTCCACAATTCACCAGCCTGAACGACAAAAAAGTTAGTCGCATTGCAAGTAGCTACCGCTCCAGTGGGATCAAGCATAAGTGCCTCATCTGCCCCAGCTTTAACAGCTTGTATCAGTGCGATCACCTCGTGAAGCTTTGAATGACAATTGAGTCTTTGATCTAGTATTTCCGGACCGGGTCTACGAACCGAAGCCGTAAACAGTGTGATGCCCTGATCTGCAACCGACGGATCCGCAATCTTATGCTCAGCAATGATCACAACGTTCGGTCCGCCGATGACATTAGAGGGGTGTTGGGAAGGAGTCTTCTTATCACCGCGAGTAACCATGAGCCGAACATGAGCTCCGTCGTGCATATCATTTCTCTGCACGGTTTTGTAGAGAATAGCTGCCAGTTCTTCTCGGCTGTATCCAATGTCAATATCAACTGAGCTGGCCCCTGAAAATAGTCGGTCTAAATGTCGATCTAGAAATGCAAACCGGCCATGGTGCAGTCGGATACCTTCCCAAACGCCATCCCCAACTAAGAACCCACTATCAAAAACTGAAATTTTTGCTTCGTCGCGAGGGAAAAAGTGACCATTTATCCAAATCTCAACCAGGGCATTTCTTTCATCGGCCAATGCTTGGTGCGTGCTTCGCTGCATATTAAAAACTCCTAGGGATTACGGCAAGGCAACTAAGTAGGAACAACCCCGACCTAAGACGTCGAGCAAATCCAACAAATACCAGGAGTTGAATCACTTAGCACCCAACCGTTCAAACTTTACCGACGGAGCCTCAAGAGCACATAAAGCAATCCCGAGTAGCTCCAGTATTGCCATCCAACCCTTCTCCAACTCTATTTTGCCTTTCGTCGAGATCGAGGTCAAGGTCATATAGATAACGGACACCTATTCCCAGGGTTGGATGAGGCACTCACCGACGGTTTAAAACCAGCGTTCAGAGACGCAAGTTCAGCCGACGCGCGGCCTGTACGCGGCCTGAGCGAACTACAGCACTCTGCATAGGTCATTCCTAAAAAGCAGAAACCCTGCCGAAGCAGGGTTTCCGTGTAGTGGCGGGGGCAGGATTTGAACCTGCGACCTTCGGGTTATGAGCCCGACGAGCTACCAAACTGCTCCACCCCGCAGCGAGGAGGCTAACGCTCACTCACCTGTGCGCCTACCTAAAAGAAAGAACTAGACACAATCCTCAGATAATTGTCACGGAAAACATTGAAAACGCCTGTACTCGAATTACTTTAAGTAAAAAAGCAACTAAGCGATCTATATCAAATTAGATTGCAGCACTTTTTGGGATCAGTCCGGAAATTCTCCCGATTGCAAAATATCCCGTATTTCACCCACGAATAGAGCTGCTGGTGCACCATCGAAAGCTTGATGATCCCACGTGAAACTAAGAGTCAAGATCTTTTCTTGAACCGGTATCTCTGCGGAAACCCACCGAACTCCATCCCGAATCCTGCCAATTCCAAGGATTGCAGTATTGGGTGGATTAATCACTGGGGTAAAAGCATCTACTCCGAACATTCCAAGAGCAGTAACCGCGAAAGTTCCACCTTTTAGTTCGCCCAGTTTCAACGTCGACGACCGAGCCCCCATAGCCAGTCGAGTGGATTCCTCGCACAAAGCAGTGAGACCAAGAGAATCTGCTGAGCGGATGACAGGAACAATCAGACCATCTTCGAGAGCAACCGCCATCCCAATATCCACATTGGGATGTAGAACAATTCCTTCCTCAGTTATCTCACTATTAACAACCGGATGTCGAACTAAAGCTACCGCTGCTGCATGCACGACATAATCCGTATAACCCGGGGGGTTGCCAGTCTTAGATCGTTCCTCACGATCCTCCACCACCTTGTCCATTACGACATCCATAGTTAGTGTCAACTGGGCCATCTCCCGCAGCGAAGAACTCATCCGAGTGGCAATGGTTCGCCGCATCCCCCGCAACGGGATAAGAGTCTGACTCGGAATATCAGGTTCGGATGTGCCTTGTGATGCGGCCTCAATGTCTCCAGAAACAATCCGACCTCCTTTCCCGGAGCCCTGCACAGTTTCCAGATCTACACCAAGGTTTTTTGCTAAACGACGTGCATTCGGAGAAACCGGAATTCTCTCGGCTAGCTGAGCCGAAGCCATTTGAGGCTGAGCCGCTTGATCACTTTCTCTAGGAAGATCGGTGATCTGGCTAGCCGAAACGGACCGTAGATCGTCACCGGCGTCATATTCTTGAATATCCTCGCCCATTTCGGAAAACCAGCCAAGAGTGGAACCGCAAGAAATGGTTTCACCAACCTTGGCAATTTGGTGCAACTGCCCGCCAGCAGATGACTCAATCTCTGTTTCCACCTTGTCGGTCTCTATAGACAGAACCGGCTGACCCTTTTCAACCTCTGCGTCCTGGGCAACCAACCACTCAATTATCGTTCCCTCCTCCATGGTGAGACCTAGTTTCGGCATCTGAAATTCAATGGGCATTTTGAAATCCTTCCGGATTAGTTAAGATCGAGTTACCGCCCACGCCACTGGCAGTAACTCAGATCAAAGATCTAGTGTCTCTCGTACCTCAACAGCAATTCTCTCAGCGTCAGGAACATAGAGAGCTTCCAAAGCCGGGCTAAACGGAACTGGAGTAAATGGCGCCCCCACACGGCCGACGCGCGCATCGAGATGATCAAAAGCATGCTCTTGAATCTGAGCCGCGATTTCCGCACCTAGACCGCCTAATCTCACTGCCTCATGCACTACAACGACCCTGTTGGTTTTCTTAACAGAATCGAGGACACGGTCAAGATCGAACGGCGCAACTGTACGTAAATCAATCACTTCACAGGTAACGCCATCCGCAGCCAAGAGATCGGCAGCCTTTAACGATTCTTCAACCATTCGGCTATACGTGACGAGGGTGATGTCATTTCCGGATCGCACAACCTGCGCGACGCCGAGAGGCACTTCATAAAGATCATCAGGTACTTCGCCTTTAACCCCAAACATTCGCTTGTGTTGGACAAGCACTGTTGGGTTATCTTCCCGCAGGCAACTCACAGTCAAACCTTTCATATCATACGGATTGGCGGGCATAACTACCTTTAAGCCAGGTACATGACAAAGAAAAGCTTCTAGGCTCTGACTGTGCTGTGCAGCAGCGGAAAGCCCAGCACCTCCCGAAGTTGTAATGGTTAGAGGCAACTGAGCATTACCACCAAACATGTACTTGAGCTTTGCTGCCTGGTTAGCAATCTGGTCCATCGCAACCATCACAAAATCCATAAACATGAGGTCCACTACTGGTCTCAGACCTACAACAGCAGCTCCAATACCTAATCCCACAATCGCTTGTTCACTAATGGGAGTGTCGACAGCTCGATGCTGCCCAAACTCATCCGCCACACCAGCGAAAGCACCAAAGACACCACCGATTCCTACGTCCTCACCGACAACGAAAACATCGGGATCCTGAGCCATCACTTGACGAAGACCCTCATTAAACGCTCCCGAATATGTTAGTTGCCGAACCTCATTTTTGTCCTCAGTTTGAGTCATCTGCTTACACCTTCTCTGACGGTATAGACATCCTCTAAAAGAGCGGAGGGATTCGGAAGTGGACTTTCCTCTCCGAATCTGACTGCATCATCCACTTCAGCCTGGATATCATTCCAAACTGTTCGAATTTCGTCGGAAGAGACCTCGCCCTGATCAACCATTAAAGCTTCTAAACGCTCAATTGGGTCACGTTCTTGCCACTCTCTGACCTCGTCATCAGATCGATACTTCGCGCCAAGTGTCTGAACCCCATGATGATTGTAATAGCGATAGGTTTTACATTCGAGAAAAGAAGGACCATCTCCCGATCGAGCACGATCTAATGCCTCGTGAGTGGCCGAATACACAGCGACCGCATCCATCCCATCAATAACCGATCCAGGCATCCCATAAGCAGAGGCTCTCTCCACCACATCATCGATAGCCATCGTGCGATCACGCGGTGTGTACTCCGCGTATTCATTGTTTTCACAGACGAATACGACAGGCAATTTAAGGGCAGCCGCCATATTTGCGGCCTCATGAAATGCGCCAATGTTGGTAGCCCCATCACCAAAAAAGACAACCGAAACTCGACCATCGCCGCGGTATGCATTTGCAAATCCAGCGCCCACAGCAATTGGGACTCCACCTCCCACAATGCCATTAGCGCCCAACATATTCAGCTCGAAGTCACAGATATGCATCGAACCGCCCTTCCCATTGCAATAACCCGTGGATTTTCCCATCAATTCCGCCATCATTCGATTAAGGTCACCACCTTTTGCCACAAGATGACCATGGCCGCGGTGAGTGGAGCTGATTTGATCTTCAGGGCGTAGAGCGCCACAGACTCCAGCGGCAACCGCCTCCTGACCAACGTACAAGTGAATAAACCCGGGCATCCGTGAACCCTCAAACAAACGTCCAGCGGCTTCCTCGAAAAGGCGGATTCTTACCATCCGACGATGTAAATCATGCAAAGTTTCAGCGGTGGGTTGCATTCGTAGCTCCTCGGCTTTTGGCTATTTCTTTCGGATATTCATCAGGAGGTTTGACCAAGTCCCCATCGAATCGCCCGACGAAGCAATTCATAATATTGCGGCTTCTCCCATGAGCATCTTTCAATACGGGGGTAATAAGCGAGCATTGGTGCCATATCCCAATGACCTCGGCAATGTCCAAGAGTGTTGTAGAGAACAGCCCCACTACCTAGTGGACGTAGATATTGAA
>Ga0310344_10001749_pt1 | contig 16472 bp, 19 predicted proteins | sample HC15DNA20200_MG_FD_203801 | JGI IMG/M metagenome (GOLD analysis project Ga0310344, IMG submission 203801) | Marine microbial communities from station ALOHA, North Pacific Subtropical Gyre - HC15-DNA-20-200_MG | ecosystem: Environmental > Aquatic > Marine > Oceanic | place: Pacific Ocean: North... | reverse complement strand
CCACTGATTTCGGTATCAGGAATTGTGTCATTCATGCGGTTAAGGCAGCGTAGAAAGGTGGATTTTCCGCAGCCAGAAGGCCCGATTAGCGCAGTGATTTCGCGTGGCATAATATCGATGGACACGTTATGTAGTGCCTGAGTTGCTCCGTAATGGAAGTTGAGCATCTCAATCTGAAATGTCGGTTGTAATGTCATTTCTATTCCCATTTTGCCTAACCAAATCTTCCGGTGATGTAATCTTCGGTCTTTTTGTTGCGCGGTGCGCTGAAAAGATCCTCGCCTCTGTTCCATTCCACTAGTTCACCCTGAAGCATGAATGCGGCCCAGTCTGCGATGCGCGCAGTCTGCTGGATACTGCTTGGCGCGATGATCACAGTGTAATCCTGCTTTAGTAGTTGCAGCGAGGCCTCTACTTTTGCGGTTGATATTGGATCCAGACCGGATGTTGGTTCATCGAGCATCAGAACTTCGGGCTCTAGGGCCAGCACGCGCGCGATACACAGCCGTTGTTGCTGTCCTCCGGAGAGTGCTATGGCCGGGTCTCCCAACCTATCTTTGACCTCGTCCCACAAAGCGGCTGCTCGCAGACTCCTTTCCACTGCATCGTCGAGCCGTGAGCGTCGATTTTCTCCGGCGAGTTCCAGTCCGTATCGGATGTTCCGGCTTATGGAAAAGGGTAAAGGGATGGGTTGCGCAAATACAATGCCAACTCTTCGGCGTAGCGTGACTACATCGATGTTGGAACTAAATATATCAACTCCATCGAGCAGTACGGATCCGCGGGTACTGACATCCACCATATCGTTAAGTCTGTTGAGCGTGCGTAGCAGCGTGCTCTTGCCGCCACCTGCGGGACCAAACAGCGCGGTGATGGCGTGGATTGGGATATCGAAATGAATGTCGCGCAGCGATTCGGTGCCGTCATCCTCGTAACGCACGTAGAGATGGTCGATACTAATTTTGGTTTCAGTCTTAGCTATGTTTACCATTGTCTTTTCCGGCGCTGCCAGCTCCGCACGCTGGCAGCTAATATATTCATAGTTAGCACAAAAACGAGCAATACGGATGCAGTGCCATATTGAATCTGAAGGGGCATACCGGGGACCTGGGTAGAGATGACAAATAGGTGGTAGGGCAATGCCATGGTCTGGTCAAAAATAGAACTAGGTAAACGTGGCAGGAAGAATGCTGCTCCAGTAAACAGAATCGGTGCGGTTTCTCCTGCGGCCCTATTCAGTCCGAGTATTACTCCGGTCAGGATACCGGGCATTGCCTGCGGAAGTACGATGCGACGAATAGTCTGCCAGCGCGTGCCGCCCATGCCAATACTAACCACTCGGAAGCTCTGTGGAACAGCTCGTAACGCTTCCTCCGCAGTGCTGATTATCACCGGAAGAGTCATAATTGAAAGTGTCAGACAGGCAGCTATGATGGACGAGCCAAGCTTTAGGAAGAGTACAAATAGTCCCAGTCCGAATAGACCGTAGACCACAGATGGGATACCAGCAAGATTGACGATTGCCACCCTGATAGTGCGCGTCCATGCGCTTTCACGTGCATATTCAGAGAGATAGATGGCTGCGCCCAAGCCGAGAGGGACCGAAATGAGCCCGGTGCCAATTGCGAGATAGGTAGTCCCGACTATGGCTGGCCATATTCCTCCAGCACGCATTCCATCACGAGGCATTTCCACTATAAATTCCCATGAGATAGCCTCAGCGCCGGAGATGAAAATTGCGCTGATAACTATGATAATAGGGGCCACTGTCAGCAGCGTGGCACTGCCGATGACCATGAAAGCGATGCGTTCTGTTTGATATCGAGACAAATGCATGTGTGGTTATTCCTGTGTCAGGAGAGTAATCTCTCCGACCTTCTACGTGCTCGGAATAGCACTGCTGAAGCGGTTAAATTGACCGTCAGACTAATCAGGAACAGTGCCAGTCCGATATAGAATAGTGCGTGATAATGTACGCTGCCATTTGCTACCTCACCCATTTCAGCTGCGATGGTCGCTGTCATGGTGCGTAGCGGCATAAATATTGCGCTCAATCCTGAAGCGATCTGCGGGGCGTTTCCCGTGACCATCATCACCGTCATGGTTTCCCCAATTGCGCGCCCAATGCCCAGCATTGTCGCGGTCAGTACTCCTGAACGGGCAGCGGGTACAGTTATGCGCCAGATAGTCTGCCAACGGGTGGCTCCCAAAGCCAGAGCTGCATCACGGTAGGATTTGGGTACTGTATCCAGTGCATCTTCTGCAACGCTGACAATGGTTGGGATGGCCATGCCTGCTAGCAGCACCGCGCCTGTGAAAGCTGTAAGTCCAGTCGGAATGTGCAATATTTCTCGTACCAGCGGAGCCAACACAAGAATCCCTAGGAAACCGAGAACTACTGAGGGAATGCCCCCCAGAACCTCTACCAGAGGTTTCAGGAATTCGCGCAGCCAGCGAGGTGCTATTTCGGATATGTACACTGCTGTCATCAGACCAAACGGGACAGCAATCAACGCAGCTCCAAGAGTGATGACTAGTGACCCAGTTAGTAGTGGCAAGGTGCCGAAGTAATCCTCGATTGGATACCAGCGGCGGCTAAATAACTCTGAGATAGATATCTCGTTGAAGGTCGGCAGCGCCTCCCGCATCAGAAATATAAAAATCAAGGCTACGAATACTACAGCTGAATATCCTGCTACCCGCACCAATGCCTCCAACAGAATCTCCAACGGTTTACGGTGCGTGGATTTGCGTGTAGTGGTAGTCATAACCCTTGTCCCATCTTCCGGATTCATGTGCATGAGCGAATCATTTGAGAGGCACGAAACCCAAGCTCTTGACAATCGCTTGGGCGTCCGGACCAAAAATCCAATCCAGGTAATCTTTAGTTGTTCCGCGCGGTTCACCAGGTGTATACATATAAAGCGACCGTGAGACCGGATAGCTGCTATCCATAACAGTCTCTACAGTGGGTGACACATATGGTCTGGTGTCGTCTACGGCGAGAGCAATAGTTTTTACAGCATCTGTGACATAGCCGAGTCCCTCGTACCCAATGGCGTTCCTATTCTGGGCAATTTCTGCCGTGATGCCCTCTGATGAAGGCAGCAGCAATGTACTGGTCGAGAACAGGGCCTCATCTTTTTTGTCGCCCATGCGGACCACTGCTTCGAGAAAATAAACGTGGGTGCCCGAATTAACCTCACGCGAGAGTCGTACGATAGGTCGATCTTCGCCGCCCACTTCAGTCCAGTTGTTGATCTTCCCGCTGAAAATGTCAGCTACTTGTTGCATTGTTAGTCTATCTATCGGGTTATCAGGATGGACAATTACCGCGATACCATCGCTCGCTATCACAAATTCCACTGGAGTTATACCGTTTTCTTTGGCATTTGCGATTTCTTTATCTTTCATTCTACGGGAGGCGTTAGCGATGTCTACTGTGTTGTTTATCATCGCAGCAATGCCAGTGCCTGAACCTCCGCCCGTCACGGAGATGTTTACGTCAGGGCGCACTTCGTGGTAGGCTTCGGCCCACGCGAGAGCTAGATTGACGATTGTGTCGGAACCCTTGTTGGTCAGAATATTATCTATGACTGGTATTTCGTCTTTAGTCTGCTGTTGGATAGAACTGCAAGCACATAAGATGATTGTAGCAATTGTCAGTGCAACGAAGTGTCTGCAGTGGTTTAGGGAGTGCATGTGCGGACTATACATTAATCAGATTATCTGAAGGTAAAATGTGTATTAAATAGGATGCATCGTTTGTTTAAGGATTCTTAATTGAAACCAAGTACTCTGGCAGCTTGATCCGCGGCTGTTTGTAGTTCAGGTTGCGTCGGCACGTATTAAAGTTAGGCTTATCTGAGTACCTCCACTCGGAGTATTTTCAGCCCAGATTGTGCCACCGTGGGCTTGTATCACATGCTTGGCAATTGCCAGTCCTAGGCCGGTACCGGCACCGTGCCGGGAGCGGTCGCCACGATAGAAGCGCTCGAATATACGTGGCAGATCTGGTGTGGGGATACCAGGGCCGCTATCGAGCACGTCGATGCGCACCTGTTCGTCTTCGGTGGTTGCTCGTACGTTCACCAAACTATTTTCTGGGGAGAATTTAATGGCATTGTGTAGTACATTGCCCAGCGCACGATGCAATTGGTCTTGGTCCGCCAAGACTGGAGTTTCTGGCAGCGCATCGTAGCGCAACAGAATAGCGTTGCGCTCGGCCTGTGGACGGAACCGGTTTATGGCCGTTTTCACCAGTGGCGTCAATTCTGTGGAGACCAACTTCACGGAGGCGCGTCCGGATTCAATACGCGAGATGTCCAATAGTTCTTGAGCCATATGCTGCAGCGTTTCAGTTTCCACCATAATGTTCTCCAGCGCGCTACTGGTCTCAGCGGGATGTTCGCGGGATTCAAGGGTTTCCAGAAGCAGCCTTATAGCGGTCAGAGGGGTACGCAGCTCATGGGATATATTTGCCACCAGATCGCGCCGTGCTTGGTCGAGATACTGCAGACGCGAGACATCGGTCAGGGCAAGGGCAGTACCACCTTCAAAGGTTTGCGCACGTACTCGGAAGGTGCGTTCGTGAATTTGTGTCTGCCACTCCAATGGTTCCTCCAAGTTTTCCAGTGGCTCCTCCAAACTGTCCGCAGCAAGTGCTTCTTGGCAAAATTGTTCCAATTCCTCAGAGCGCGTGTAGGATACGAGACTGACATCGGTGTCCGGCATCATACCGAATAGGTCCTCTGCACCCGGGCTACCGAAGCGTACATTTAGGTTAGTATCAACAAACAATATCACCTCCAGGAGGGCATTTCCTGCAGCCTGCCAGCGTGCTGAGTTTTCTTTCGAGGCTGCGATCGCAGTTTCAAGATTGTGTCTGAGTTGCTTAATGGTGTGATTAAGCGCAGCAGCGTCTCGTCGTGTCTGCAGGCGATGGCGTGTAAATGCAGTGGCCGTCAGCGCTAATGCTAATATTAGAACCCAGGTGAGCGAAGTCATGCTTCGAATCGGTATCCTATTCCGCGTATGGTTACAATGCGCTGTGGTTTCGATGGCTCATCCTCGATTTTCTCGCGGAGCCATCGCACATGCACATCTACGGTGTGTGTGCTGCCAACGTAGTCGTAACCCCACACCTTTTCGAGTAACAGGTCACGGGAGAGTACAGCTCCACTGTTTCGCATGAGTTCAGCTAGCAGGTTGAATTCCTTCTGCGTTAGATGGATTTCGTCTTGACCAAGGGTTACTCTATGGGAGCTCAGGTCAAGTTTGAGTGTGCCGGAAACTAATCTCAGTTGGTCTTTTGCATTGCCACTGCGAGACCGACGTAACAGCGAACGTACCCGCGCCAAGAGTTCGCCAAGACTGAACGGTTTCACTACATAATCATCCGCCCCGGTTTCTAAGCCAATGATCTTGTCCATTTCGGTGCTGCGAGCGGTCAGCATGATTATGGGTATGTCTGAGTCACGACGCAAAGCCCGACAAAGCGACAAACCGTCCATTTCGGGTAGCATGAGATCCAAAAGTACTAGGTCGGGTTTGGTGTCTCGGGCTTTGCGCAAACCGGAGAGCCCATCTGTAGCTGTCACCACACTAAATCCTTCGTCTTGCAAGGCTTGCGTGATTGTCTCTCGTACCGTGGTTTCATCCTCGACCACGAGGATTCTGGCATCTTCTGGTCTTTGTCGTCGGTCTGTAGCGTGATAGTTGGTATCAATCATTAGAAATAGAATACCGTGTCATTCTAATGGCAAGGAATGATACATTGAAGTCAATGCTGTCCGATAACGGTTAGAAGTAGGTCAGGGTAATCAGTTATAATGCCATCTACCCCTAATTTGTGCACAATCTGCATGTTGTCCTCTTTATTTATAGACTGTGCATATACTTTCAGACCTCGTTCGTGGGCAGCTTGCACAAATCCTAGTGTAATTATACGTATTCCGTTGCGTTGTTGAGGAACCTGCAAGGCGTGGAAATCAGGGTTGTAGGCTGGCGAAAGAAATGTGAGGTTGAGCATAAGAAACGTGTCCTCCTCCTTGTTACTGGCAGATGTCGCTACGTCTGGGCAAACCTCACGGAATTTCTGTAACACGCTTTCAGTGCTGGCCTTTGCTAATACTCGTTCTATCGCATCATATGTGTGAATGAGAGCGCACAGATTGATAGCTATCATTTCGTCCGAATCTTTCATTTCTATACTCATTCGTATCTCTGGAAATGTGACAAATACCTCTGCCATCGTAGGTATGGTAATAGCATGATTGCGGTAGCGGTGGCTTTTACCGTTGTCATCTGACCAGTAGAAAGCTGCATCCAGAACCTGTAGTTCTGCAACCGTCATCTGTGCCACAGGCCCCTGACCGTTGGTGGTTTGGTCAACTGAGTGGTCATTCATGAGTATTAGGACACCATCAGCGCTAGTGCGTACGTCCATGTCGAGTATGTCAACACCCAAGGCTGTTGCTTGCTTAAAAGCATAGAGTGTATTCTCTGGCCAAAGACCGGCGCCGCCGCGGTGCGCGATTACAGCGGGGTTGCTATGTTGTGTCTCCGGTTCGAAAAATGGGTGCTCTTTAGCTGGCAGCGCTAGGGCTGCCAGTATTCCGAAAGCTGCTATGGAGGTGACAACTGTAGCTATGATAGCAGCCAGGGGGAGGGATAAGCGCATTGAGGTCTACAGGTCTATCCCCGCGACTGGTTGCTACGGACCGGTTGGTTTGTGGTACCTCTGTACATAGGTGCTGTGATAGGACAAATGATACTGAGTTGTGGGTCTAGTAGTCTACTCTGCAACCTGCTGCCTAGCTCCGATTTGTCCACCGCGGTAGTTACGACGGTAGGCAGACGCATAACATAGCGGTGGTCTATAAGTTGCATCATTTTTTCTCTGGCCCACGGAGTTGCACTTTGCATAGTTAGGTCGTCTAGCACAAGTAGAGGTGTGTTGCGCAGTTCGAAAAACTGCTTGTCAAAGCGCACCGGTGAGTCCGGACTAAAGGCAGCGCGCAGATGGTCGAGCAAGTCAGCAGCTGTAATGAACAGGGAAGGATCACCGTTACGGATACGTTGGTTAGCAATGGCAGCCGCGAGGTGTGTCTTCCCGCAGCCATGGCCACCTGTGAGGATTAGCCATCCCTGTGGTTGTTCGGCAAATTGCTGTGCTGCTTGCGCTGCTGTGCGTAGACGTTTCTGATGTTCGGGTGCGATTTCCCCTGCTCGTAGGTCAAATTTTTCAAATGTCTGACGCGAGTGCATTGCTAATGAGGAAAGATTGGTCTGGTCAGATTCTGCGCGACGAAAATCCGGCGCATCTATTACGAATTTGCGGACAAGGTCCATGTCCACAAGTCGGCTTCGCACGCGCGGTTCGATGTGCTCAAGCTGCACGTTGCAGGTAATCACTGTCGGTAGGGCAGCGTTATATCGATGATTGATGATCTGATAAAGTTTTTCCTGCGCCCATTGAGTGGGGTTCTCGGCGCCTAGATCGTCTATAATCAGCAACGGGACGTTGCGAGTTTGCTCGAATAGATTGTCGTAAGCCACTGGAGAACCCGGCCCAAAAGTAGCACGTAGGTGATCAAGCAAATCGGGTGCGTTGATAAAAAACACATCGGTGCCTTGTAATAAGCAATGGTTTGCGATAGCAGCCGCAAGATGCGTTTTGCCGCACCCGTAACCGCCGTGTAACAGTACCCATCCTTGGAGATTCTCAGCAAAGCTACGTGCCTGCTCATATGCGCGCTGCAGGCTGTCGCGTTGACGCTGATTATGGGTGTTGCCTTTGGGTTGGAAGTTTTCGAAAGTCTTTTGAGTCAGTGGTCCTAGGCTGGAAAACTGTTGTCTTTGCGCTGTCATCTCTTGTTGCAGGTCATCAAGACGACAGATGCATACGGACAGGCGACCAAACTCTGGGTCTTCTACATCTACATCGGTACGGACAAAACCCAGACCGCGACACTGAGTGCACCGAGGTGAACCTGGGCCCGGCAGCGAGTCATGTACTGGGTCAGCTCTCGAGGTAGTCGAGGTATCGTCTGCGAGTTTTTTCAGAGTCTGTTTTGCTTTTTCCATGGTCATCCTTACCTTCGCGCTGCCAGCGTTCAAGAATAGCCGTTACGTAGCGCCACGAGCGCGCGTTGTTGGTGACTGCCAGGCTTATGGCTTCCTTTACCCAGTCGGCAGGGAAGTTTCGTTCTGCATCACGTAGTTCCTCTGCGATGAGTGGAGTCAGTGCTCCGATATTTTGCTCGTACAATGAGAAGATGTTGGGTAGCTCAATTGCCATACTGATAGGAGTATCTTGCGCATCAGGTGGACTCCAATCTCCGCGGGAGGCGCTATCTAGGGCTGCACGGCCTTTGGGGGTGTTCATGAAGAAATATTCTTCGTATCCATCTGCCTGCTCTACCTTGATGCGAAGGAGTGTGCCACGCGCGCATGCTCTTTCAAGAGCGTGGCCTAGGCTGGATGTAACTGGATGCTGGAAGCTGGATAGCAACTCTTTATCCTGTTCCAACTCTCTGAGGCGTATGTGAAAGATCCGTCCTGCTTTCAGGTTTAGTCTCCAGAAGCAATACAGCGTGAGTTTAAGTTCGTCCAGGTCATCAATCTGAGGTAACAACTCGCTAAAGAACTGATTTGGTACCGGAGTGTAACGTGTTTTACCGGTGGGAAAACCGGAGAAACCTTTCACTATTAATCCTCGAGTATTACACTTCTATGAGCAGCATCGACGAATTGGGCGTATGGTGGCAGAAATACCAACTCCAAAGACCCCGTTTTTCCATTGCGGTGTTTTGAGACCAGTAGTTCGGTAACCTGTTTCCGCTGTGGGTCTTCGTCCCATGAATCTGGGTGATGCAAGAACATCACTACGTCGCTATCTTGCTCAATACTTCCGGACTCGCGCAAATCGGAAAGCAATGGACGCTGTCCGGTACGTTGCTCGATTCCGCGTGATAGCTGTGCTCCGGCTAATACTGGTACGTGTAATTCGCGGGCTAAAGCTTTCAGGCTGCGCGAAATCTCTGACACTTCTTGTACCCGGTTTGTCTCGCGGCGTCCTGCTGTAACCATTAGTTGGAGGTAGTCTATGATTATCAGATCAAGTTTCACCTCAGCGGCCAAACGGCGGCTTTTTGCACGCAATTCCATTGTCGATATGGACGGTGTGTCATCTAGATAAATTCCCAATTCACTCAATAGGTTCACAGAATGTATGAAACCATCCATTTGCTTGTCTTCGAGTTCACCAAGACGCAGTCGATGTGTGTCAATATGTGTCTCCTGAGCCACCATGCGTTGCATCACTTGCTCATTGGACATCTCAAGTGAAAAAAGTGCCACTCGCTGTTGGTGATGACGGGCAGCGTTTAGAGCGACAGAAACCATGAAGGCAGATTTTCCTTTACCAGGTCTTCCTGCAACTACAATCAGGTCGGACTTCTGCATGCCTCCGAGAAGAACATCCAGGTCTCGGAAACCGCTGGGTACACCAACAAGTTGGCCGCGATTCTCATATAGCTGCTGTACGCGGTCGTAATAATCATGGGCTACTTTCTGGATAAGGGTTAGGTCACTGATAGAGCGTCCCTCAGTAACTCCGAACAGAGTTTGTTCGGCTTGATTTACGACTTCGTTGATATCCGTTTTCTCGTCGTATGCAAGCTTGGCAACCTCGCCAGCTGCTCGAATTAGTCTACGGCGTGTGGCAGCTTCTCCCACCAGCTTTCCGTAAGCGGCTACATTGAAAGCAGACGGCACGCGAGTAACTAGTTGTGTGAGATACGCGAAGCCGCCTATATCATCTAATTGCCCTTTCGCATCCAGCTCTTCCTGGGTGGTTAACTGATCGATTGGAGTTTGGCGGTCGTGCAATGCAGCAAAAGCATTCCATATCCATCGGTGTTTTACTGAGTAGAAGTCTTCCGCTCGCAGTGTCGAGGCGACCTCGTAATATGCATCTGGGTTAATTAGCACTGAGCCTATAACAGCCTCTTCGGCTTCTACGTTATAGGGTTGAACGAAATCTTCGCTTGTCCTTTCCATTAGCTTGTGGGGGGTATTCATTGGCGTGATATCAGATAGAGCTTTGCGCTGACCCATGTCTCGCCAGCGGTTGTTTTCAGCAAAGTTATGCTTGCAGCAAACCCTGAAGATGAACTAATCTTGCAGAGTGCGCGCTCACTTTAGTCTTGTGTGTCGTCATTGTCCAAATCATTCACATCGAGCCTGTCCACAAAATTAGAGAATACTGAAAGGTCAGTGTCATCTATCGCTACGTTCTCCTCTTCGTTCTGATCTCTCTCCATATCTTCTTCTGTACTGATACCAGCCTGCTCCATCACTTTCTCTGCAACGTAGATAGGTACTTGTGTCCGTACTGCCAATGCCATTGCATCAGAAGGGCGCGCGTCGATTTCGAGACGCTCACCGTTTTGGTTGACTAATATTTGGGCGTAAAATACATCGTTCTGCAAATCTCGGATAATAATGTGAGTCACATTGCCACCAAGATCCGAAATAGTTTGAGCCAGTATGTCGTGGGTAAGCGGGCGTGCCATTTCCATTTCCTGTAGTTCTACCGTGATGGCATCAGCTTCGTATGGGCCAATCCATATAGGCAAGTAGCGTTGGCTCTCTTCGTCTTTGAGTATAGCTACCCGATGTTGCGACATTAGACTCACTCGGATGCTGTCAATGGTTACTTCAATCATGTGCTTGATGCCATTCTAGCACAATACTGTCTGGTTCTGGGAACTAGTTTGTTGAAGTCAGTGCGAGACTCGCCCTTAGTAGTTAGTCAAGGTCACCTAAATGCCATCGTGCAATCATCACACCAGTTGCCTCAAATGCTATATTGGGCAGTTCGTCTGGCCCGAACCAACCGACTGCATCAGCGTCGTCCCCGGCCTTCATCTCGCCGCTGGTGACTTGTCCACGGTAGAAGATCACGAAGCCTGCTCCACCTGGGTACTCATGACCCGGTACTAGATCGAGCAGCTTGCTTGGGGATACCGTGAGGCCTGTCTCCTCACTACATTCTCTTGCGGCGGCTTTGGCTGGGTCCTCCCAGGCATTGACGAATCCTCCCGGCACGGTCCAGAGTCCGAGCGCTGGTTTGATGGCGCGCCGCACCAGCAATATTTTTCCATCTTTCTCTACCCACATGGCCGCAGCCACTTTGGGGTCAAAGAAATGAGTGTAGTTGCACTTCGGGCAAACTGGGCGCTCTGCGCCGAAGCGGTAATTGGAGATGAGTCGGCAGCTACACCGTAGGCAATATTTTACTTCCCTCGGTTCCATTAGACGATAGTATCAGAGAGCACCGATATGTCGTTGAACATCCAGGTACCTACCGCAGCACTTGGGGGTCTAATGCCCTCTGATGTGTTTGGGGTAGTGACAGCCTGCATTTATCAGGCTACTGTAATTCTATCGTAGCCCCAGCTTCTTCCAGTTTCTTTTTTGCGTCCTCGGCTGCCTCTTTAGCCACTGCTTCCATCACCACTGCTCCTGCAGTCTCTGAGACTTCCTTGGCGTCCTTCAGCCCTAGACTGGTAACCTGACGAATTGCCTTGATTACATCAATCTTTTTTGCGCCGTGGTCCTTTAAAATCACGTTCCACTCGCTCTTCTCCTCGGATGCAGCGCCGTCACCCCCATCTGTTGGTACTGATGCAGCTGCGACGGCTGCGACAGGAGCGGCTGCAGACACCCCCCATTTCTCTTCAAGCAGCTTGGTTAATTCTGCGGCTTCAAGCACAGTCAAGTCGCCAAGTTGTTCCACGAGTTTATCTAAATTTGCCATGATGTTTTCTCCTTATTACTTGTCATTAGTTGCGTTGCTCGCATTTGGATCACGTGTTCGCTTCTGAAATGTCATTGTCCGTAAAAGCGTGTAACACCCCCAGCATTTCGCGGGCATTACTCGAAAGTGTTGTCGCTATGCTTCTTGCCGGTGCATTCAACAACCCTAGCAAAGTTGCACGCAATTCCGGAAGGGGCGGCAGTTTGGCGAGAGTATTGACCTCATGTGCTGTTAGTAGGGTGTCTCCCATCAATCCGCCCTTAATTTCTACTGTGTCATTTTCCTTGGAGAAATTGGATATTGCCTTTGCTACGGTCTGGACTTCTCCAAAGCTAAATCCCGCTAGTGTGGGACCACTAATTGCCTCTTCAGTGATTGGTAGACCAGCTTTTTCCAGAGCCATACGGGTGAGCCGGTTTTTTGTAACGCGACAAACCCCCTCAGCTTCACGTACTCTATCGCGCAGTGCAGAAATGTCTGAAACTGACAGTCCTTTATTGTTTATCCATACTACACCCTGACTGCGGCCTAACAGGTCGGTGTATATTTCTACTAGCTCTTGTTTTCGTTGTTTAGTAAGCGCCATGTTTTCTCTCCTGAATCTCCATTTCCAAAAAAGACAAAAGTCTTTGCTCACCCCGATTATGGTGGGAGGCAAAGACTTCGAGTGGCCTAGGACGCCATGTGCTGATTGAAGTCTTCACCTCGGTGGGAAATTAAGCTATCTGATCAAGCACCCACGGTCTGTGGTGAAGCACTGTGTATTTGTCAGGTTTGTTATTCGATAGTACCCACCAGGTTAGGGTCCACGCGAATGCCAGGTCCCATTGTTGTTGTAAGAGTAATGCGGCGGAAATAGTTTCCCTTCGCTGCCGGCGGTTTTGCTCTGCGTACTGCGTCTACTAGGGCGACTAAATTGTCGCATATAGCATCAATAGTAAAGGAGGCTTTGCCTATTGGCGCGTGTACATTTGCCGTCTTATCTAGCCGGAATTCTATTTTTCCTGCCTTGGCCTCATCTATTAGTCGTGGTATGTCCTCAGCTGGCGCCACGGTTCCGGTTTTTGGGTTCGGCATCAGACCGCGCGGGCCAAGGATGCGACCAAGGCGCCCCACAGCCCCCATCATTTCTGGTACGGCCACGGCTACATCAAATCCGGTCCATCCGTCTTGAATCTTCTTAATGGTCTCTTCGTCAGCAATGAAGTCGGCTCCTGCTTTTTCAGCCACACGTGCGCCTTCTCCCTCTACGAATGCCAACACGGTGACTTCCTTGCCTAGTCCATGCGGAAGCTTTACTGATGAGCGCACTTGCTGATCTGCCTTGCGTGTATCTATGCCCAATCGTATGTGAACCTCAACGGTTTCATCGAAGTTGGCGGTGGCAGCACGTTTGGCAAGTTCCACGGCTTCTTGGGGATTGTAGAGCTGCCTTTTTTCGATAAACTTCTGTGAAGTGCGATATTTCTTGCCGTGTCTTGCCATCATTATCTCCATTGGTACCGCTAGGATGTTTCACAAACCTGATGTTGTTTCTTTTATCCCTCAACCATAATTCCCATCGAGCGTGCTGTACCTTCTATTTGGAGCATTGCATTCTCAATGTCGTGGGCATTTAGATCCTTCATTTTTGTTTCGGCAATTTCGCGCACCTGCGCCCGAGTGACTTTGCCGACCTTTTCCCGTAAAGGATCTGCCGAACCTTTCTCCAATCCAGCAGCTGTACGTAATAGGACAGCTGCTGGAGGTGTCTTTAGCACGAATTGGAACGAGCCGTCAGCAAATATTGATATATCCGCTGGCAAAATCTCGCCGGTACGGTTCTGAGTGCGTGCGTTGTATTCTTTACAAAACGCCATCAGATTCACTCCATGCGTAGCCAACGCCGGGCCGACCGGTGGTGCTGGACTTGCTTTGCCTGCCTCTAATTGTAGCCTTACTATTGCTTTTAGTTTTTTTGCCACTGCGCTGCTCCCGCTGTTATACTTTTTCTACTTGTAAGAAATCAAGTTCCACTGGCGTTTCCCGTCCAAAAAATGATACTGTAACACGGACCTTAGCACGATTCATATCAATTTCCTGCACTGTGCCGATAAAATCATTAAAAGGACCATCAATAATTCGTACTTTTTGGCCTTCCTTGAACGTTACTGTAATACGCGGTGCGTCAGCTTCCATGCGCTTGATAATGTGACTGACTTCTTGTTCTGGCAATGCTGTAGGTTTGTTACCCATGCCTACGAATCCCGTAACGCCCGGAGTGTTACGCACTACGTACCATGACTCTTCCGAAAGTTCCATTTGTACCAGGATGTATCCTGGGAAGACCTGCCGCTCAACTGTTTTGCGCTTGCCGTCCTTTACGGCAATTTCTTCCTCAGTGGGTACTACCACGTCAAATATCTCATTGCGCATACCCATGCTTTCAATTCGTTGTTCAAGGTTGTGGCATACTTTGTTCTCATAGCCTGAGTAGCAGTGCACCACATACCAATGTCGGTTCAGTTCTCCTTCACCTTCTGACTCTACGAAGTTTTCGTTTTCCTCAGCATCGCCATCATTTTCTTGGGAAGTATTAGCATCCCTCGTGGCTGCCTCTAGAACCTCCTCTAAAGATGGTCCGAGATCGTCTTCGAAGTCGATGTCGAAGTCAATTTCTTGCTGCTCAGTATTTTCATCCGATATGCCAGATGTTTCATCCTCGCTTGGTTGTATTTCCGGAAGCGAGTCACTCTGCATGTCTTCTGCTACTCTGTCGTTCCCCATTGCTTTACTGAATGACCTGTGCAAACACCCATGTAAAAACTGCGTCAAAAAATCCTAGGAACAGTGCGCTCACTGTAATTGTAACCAATACCACTACGGTTAAGTCCGTAGCCTCTGCTCTGTTTGGCCATGATACCTTTCCCAACTCTGCTCGCGTTTCGCGCATGTATGCTACTAACTGCTGGCGAGTACTGAAAATAGTGAAGGCTACTAGTGCAATCACTAGTCCAATCACTGCCGGTCCTATAAGCTCACTAAAATCCATGTGTGGCCCAGTTCCAAATCAATCCTTTCTTGGTGACGGCTTCGATATCTTAACCGAGTGCCTCATTTACTGTGCATTTATTGCTCTTAAGGCAGGCGAGGCAGGACTTGAACCCACAACCTACGGTTTTGGAGACCGTTGCTCTACCAGTTGAGCTACTCGCCTAAGTCGATACGCGACCAACAGGTCCGTTCACCTCTGCTCTGATTCCTGTTCTCCAGCTCCAATCACTTTGTCTCTCGATGCTCTTGATGCTTGCGGCAACGGGGACAATATTTACTTAATTCTAGCCTCCCCGGGTCGTTACGTCGATTCTTGCCGGTAGTGTAGTTGCGTTCCTTGCATTCTGTGCATGCTAAAGTAACCACGGGTCTAACGTCTTTTCTAGCCATAGTTTACTCAGTAATTTCTGTAATTACGCCAGCGCCGACTGTCAGGCCGCCTTCCCGGATGGCAAATTTAGAACCTTTCTCTAGGGCAACAGGTGTTATCAACTCCACATCCATATTTACGTTGTCGCCTGGCATGACCATCTCCACTCCTTCGGGTAAGGTTATAGAGCCTGTAACATCCATAGTACGAATGAAGAACTGTGGGCGATATCCTGCGAAGAAAGCTTTATGTCGTCCACCCTCTTCTTTAGTAAGTACGTACACTTCAGCTTTGAATCTAGTATGCGGAGTTATGCTACCTGGCTTGGCCAGCACCATTCCTCTCTCTACCTCTTCACGGTCCACCCCGCGCAATAGGATGCCAGCATTGTCGCCCGCTTCACCCTCCTCAAGTTGTTTGTGGAACATCTCTACCCCAGTTACCACAGACTTTTTCGACTCCTCCTGCAAGCCAATAAGTTCAACTGGATCTTGCAAATTAACCGTGCCGCGCTCAATACGGCCAGTTACCACTGTGCCACGCCCCTTGATACTGAAGACATCCTCTATTGGCATCATGAAGGGTTTATCCTTCTCGCGCTCCGGAGCCGGGATGTAACTATCTACTGACTGCATCAATTCCAGTATGCTTTTGTACTCCGATGCATCTATGTCTGTGCTATCACTTTCTAATGCCTGTAACGAACTACCCTTTATGATGGGGGTGTCGTCTCCCGGAAATCCATACTCGGTTAGCATTTCACGCAGCTCAAGCTCAACTAGCTCGAGTAACTCAGGGTCATCTAGCATGTCCACCTTATTGATGTAACATACAATGTAGGGCACTTCAACCTGACGCGCCAATAGCACGTGCTCGCGAGTCTGAGGCATTGGGCCATCGGGCGCGGACACCACAAGAATGGCACCGTCTACTTGCGCGGCACCTGAGATCATATTCTTGATGTAGTCACGGTGCCCTGGCATGTCAACATGTGCGTAATGTCGGTTCTCTGTGGCGTATTCCACATGCGCAATCGCTATGGTAATCCCACGAGCCTTCTCTTCTGGAGCGTTATCGATAGTGTCAAATGCACGGAAGTCCGCACCTCCCTGAATTGATAGAACCTTGGTGATCGCAGCCGTCAATGTGGTTTTGCCATGGTCTACATGCCCCATAGTACCCACATTCAAATGCGGCTTGCTGCGATCAAACATTTCTTTTGCCATAAGTATCTAACCTCCT
>Ga0310344_10001748_pt1 | contig 16475 bp, 11 predicted proteins | sample HC15DNA20200_MG_FD_203801 | JGI IMG/M metagenome (GOLD analysis project Ga0310344, IMG submission 203801) | Marine microbial communities from station ALOHA, North Pacific Subtropical Gyre - HC15-DNA-20-200_MG | ecosystem: Environmental > Aquatic > Marine > Oceanic | place: Pacific Ocean: North... | reverse complement strand
TCTGGTCGTCGACGACGAGCCGCCTGCGCGCAGCCGGTTACGTCGCATGCTGGAGTCCGAATCCGGGCTCATCGTTGTTGACGAGGCCGCGACCGGAACGGAGGCGGTAACGAAGGCCCAAGCCTTGGCCCCGGACGTTGTGTTCCTCGATATCCGAATGCCGGGCATGGATGGACTGGAAGCGGCGCACCATATTGGCCAGCTCGACCCGCGCCCGGCTGTCATCTTCACCACTGCCTATGACCATCACGCCCTGAAGGCTTTCGAACTTCAGGCCTTGGACTATCTGTTGAAGCCAATCCGCTCGGAGCGTCTGCGCGCAGCGCTGGCTCGTGTGCGCGACGCCGTTTCGGTTGGTACCGAGGTCGGTCCGCCGCCCGCGCGACCGGGTCGTCGGACTTACTTGAGCGTGCGAATCGGAGGGGATCTGCGCCTCGTGCCGGTGCACGAAGTGCGTTTTCTCCGCGCCGATCGCAAATACATCGAAGTCGGAACAGGGGAACATATCACCGTGCTCGATGAGTCCCTTGTCCGGCTTGAGCGCGAGCTAGGGGATGACTTCGTACGCATCCACCGCAGCACCCTTGTCAATGCCCGGTACGTGATCGCGCTGAGGCGTACGGCAAAAGGCGGTTATCAGGTGGAGCTGTCCGGAGTCAGGGAGCCCTTGGACGTTAGCCGACGCATGGTTGCCGCGGTGCGGGCGCGTCTGACGACGTACTGAGGGACGTTGAGCGCCATGAAACACGGAGAATTCCCCGACCGGTCATTGAGCGGAGCGTTCTGGCACGCCCCCGGTGCAAGTGCGTTAGGGCCTGTTGTCCGGACCCGGTCTGTGCGAGGATAATTGGCGCACTCACTGCCCGTCGTCATTGGGCCTGACTTAGGGGGGTGAAGAATGAACGAGCTACCTCCGGGGGGCACCGAAGCTACGGGCGAGTTCGCTGGTGAGCCGGATGCGCCGCTTGGGGAAGAGGCGTTCAGCGGTATAACGGTCATGATCGTCGATGACTCCGAGACTATCCGCCGGACCGCCGAGACGTTGCTGCGCAAAGCGGGTTGTGAGGTCGTCACCGCTGCTGACGGTTTCGAGTCGCTATCACGAATCGTCGACCACGCACCTGACATCATTTTCGTCGATATCATGATGCCGCGCTTGGATGGTTACCAAACGTGCGCGCTCATCAAGCGAAACGAGATGTTCAAGAACACGCCGGTGGTCATGTTGTCCAGTAAAGACGGTCTGTTCGACCGTGCACGCGGGCGTATCGCGGGGTCCGACCAATACATGGTCAAACCATTTACCCGCAGTGAGCTGCTCGGCGCGATTGAGCATCACGTGATCTCCGCGAGGTAGCGGGCGAGCTGGCCGGCAAGCCGTGGCCGGCGCAGCACACCGGAACCACCACGCAGGGTTTAAGGGGGAATTGAACGATGGCGCAGCGCTCGGCTGCGAGCCCGTTTGCGGTACTGTCCGACTTGGAAACGCGTGCGCTGGCTGCCTCGCGAGAGTTGCCCAAGGCACACGGGCTCGAGGAGGGCGCCACGCGCTATATTGGGTTCCGGCTCGGTCAAACGGGCTTGGTTGCCTCGATGCACGAGGTGATTGAAATCCTGCCATATCCGGAGCTGACGGGCGTGCCTGGCTCGGCGCCTTGGCTGCGCGGCATCTCACAGATCAGGGGCCGGTTGCTGAGCGTAGTGGACCTCTCGGGGCTAAGTGGGCGAGCGCCCTCGCCCGTGCTTCGCACGACCCGGATGTTGATCGTCAAAAACGATGTGATGCTGGCGGGGCTGGTGGTCGACGAGGTGTTCGGCCTGAAACACCACTCTAGCGCGCCGATATCTTCGTTGTCGCATGACGAGCCGTCGTGGCTGCCGGGTGTTGTCAACGCCGAGGTGGAGATAGACGGCACGCGTTGGGGCGTGCTCAGCGTTGCGGGATTGCTCTCGTACCCCGATTTCGTCTCCGCGGCCGTTCAATGACCGCTCCTGAGTCGGCGCATTCCTCCGTAAGTGCCCGGGTCCCCGGTATAGAGTGGGGTGCGATCGCGCTGATGGCGCTGTTAGTTGTCGCGTTGCTCGGTTCGCTGGCGGGTCTTCTTGTCGCCACCTATGGTGGTGAGCGCGCGTCGGAGCGGCGTGCGCACCGGCTGTCGCTGCTCGAGGAGCAAGAGCGCCTCGCGGTCACGTTATTCCGCCAAACGCCGCGCGCGTTGAGCGGCATCGAGCCTGCGTTCTCGGCGATTCGACATGCTCGGGACGCTTCGAAAGCCGTCTTAGCGGATCTTGATGCGGTTTATCCGGTCTCGGCCGAAAGCACCGCGTATCGTGCGCTTAACAAGGAGTGGAGCGGGCTGGTAGGTGCGTTGGATCTCATCCTTTCCGCCGAGGAGCCAGTCCTCGGGTTGCGCGAAAGCCTCGAATCGCTAGTGGCCTTCGCGGAGGCGCTCGAGTCGCAAGCGTTGGTCCTTCTCGCTGGCGCGCCCGGGTGGGAATTCGAGCCGGGACAAACCTATGCCGCAAGCAATCTGCGGCTACTGAGTGCGAGGCTCAGGGAAAACTTGCGCCATGGGTTGGATTCAAACCGCTCACTCGCCGACTCGGAGCGCTACGGCGAGGGCGCAAAGCTGTTGACGGCAATCGGCGACGCGGTCACCGGACTTTCGCTCGGTGACCGCTCGCTCGGCATCGCGCGTGTGAGCACGCCATCCGCCCGAGCGCTTCTGGAGCGGCTCGGCGGTCTGTACCGGGATGCCTCCGACGTTCTGAAGTCCATCATGTCGAATACGCTCGTGATGGTGCATGTGCATGAGACGGGCGAGACGTTTGCAGTCAGTGCGAAGCGTATTCCGGTGCTTAGTGCAGAGCTGCGCCAGATCACCGGCACATCGAGAAAAGAAAAAACTTGGGCCACAGAGGCAGTGCGCACGGGCTTTGCCGCCGCTGCCATCGTTATTCTCCTTGCGGCTGCTGCCACATTTTTTTTCTGGGCGCGGGCCAGAGTCCATGCGGAGCGCGCGCGCGCTGAGGAAGTACAACGCAGGCATCGGGCATCCAGTGAGGCTAGTCGACGCAACCAAGCGGCGATCTTGAACCTGCTCGATGAGGTTGGTCCGATCGGGGATGACCCTGTCGCCGTCGAGGCCGGCGCCACCGAAGACCTTACCGGCACCATTGCCGATGCCCTGAGTCATGTGATCGAGTCCCTGCGAGAGACCCTGGTGCACATCAACGACATCTCGGGCGAGATAGGCTCTGGGGCAAGCAAGACGCAAGTGACGGCATCTGCCTTGAGCACCGCCTCCCAAGTGCAAGTGCAGCGCATGGCCCAAGCCAATGATGCCTTGCACTTGATGTCGAGCGCGGTGGCGCGGATTGCGCAAGAGGCGAGTGAATCGAGCCAAGCGGCTGCGCAGTCGGTCGAGATCGCGAGTCAGGGAGCGAAAGCGGTCCGCGACACGATCTCAGGCATGAATACGGTGCGGGAGACGTTGCAGCAGGGTGCGCAGCGGTTGAAACGCCTTCGAGAGAGCTCGCGGGAGATGGGTGACATCGTAAGGTTCATCGATGACATTGCCGACCAAACCAATGTGCTTGCGTTGAACGCGGTGATCCAAGCGTCTACCGCTGGCGATGCCGGACAGGGATTTGTGACGGTCGCAGACGAGGTGCAACGTCTTGCGGAGCGCGCGGGTCGAGCCGCCAAGCAGATCGAAATGCGCTTGGGAACGATTCGGGCTGATGCAGACGAAGCGGTCGCGTCAATGGAGCAGGCCACGTCGGATGCGTTGGCCGGGGTGCGCACTGCGACCGGCGTCGGTGAGGCTCTGAGCGAGGTTGAATCGGTGTCGGGGCGTTTGAATCGTCGCGCCGATGTGATGACTACCCTCGCTCGCGAGCAGTCTGAGCAGGCGGGCGAGATTATGGAGGCGGTGGAAGCGATCCGCGAGACAACGACCGAGATGGGAAACGGTGCCGAAGACGCGGCGCGGTCGATCAGTGAGCTCGCGGAGCGGGCCCAAGTACTGCAACGCGCGGCGAAGGGTTTCCCCCTGCCCGAGCGCGACTCCCCCGAGACCGCGGCGTTGCTTCAGCACGGCGCCCGCCCCGGTAAGGCCGCTACGACCTCGGATGAGCCGTCATCGAAGGCCGCCTCCCTGGCGAACCTGCCCCGAGAAGATGACGCTACACCGGCGGATGCCGGCTCGTGAGCGTCGATCATACCGCGCTAGGGTGGCTTCGCGATGAGATCGCCGAGAGCCTTGGCCAAGCGAAGGACGCGCTAGAACGGTATGCCGAAGGATCCGGCGAGCTCGATCACATTCACAACTGCGCAGAGATCCTTCACCAGATCGGTGGCGTACTTGGAATGCTTGGGCTCCGTGGGGTGTCGCTTCTGACCGACGAGATGGAGAGTTTGGCCAGAGAGCTCGTCCACGAACGTGTGGCGCTCCGAGGCGATGCTTGCCACCAGCTGATGCGGGGTATCGCACAGCTGCCTGAGTACATCGAGTTCGTTCGTACGGATAACCGGGACAACCCGCTGCTGCTCGAGCCGCTCCTAAATGATCTGCGCGGCGTACGCGGCGCGGCGGGGCTGTCGAAAAACTTTCTGTTCTCACCCGAGCTGTGGGCGCCCTTGCCACCAGCGCCTAGCGACGCAGTCGCGCTCGACGACGAGACGCTGCGCGCGGAAGCTGCGAGGCTTCGGGCGTTCTTCCAAAGAGGGCTCGTCGGTTGGTTCCGCGATGCGCCTCCTGCCGAGGGCATCGCGCTCATTACAGCGGTGATTTTCCGCACGTTCGTGCTGGTTGGAGTGGGCGAGGCGCGGCGGCTGTGGTGGGTCGCCGCCGGCGTCGCAACCGCTCTGCGTCACGGCGAGCTCGAGGTGAGCCCCGTCGTCAAACGTCTCGTGGGGCGGCTCGACGGCGAGCTCAAGCGTCTCGTCGAGGAAGGCGAGGGTAGCTTGGGCGTCGGGGCGCCTGAAGAATTGCTGAAGCAGTTGCTCTACTACGTCGCGCTAGCGAGCTCGGACGAAGGACCCAATCCGGCAATCCGTGAAGCGTTCCGCCTCGACGGTCTTCTGCTCCATGCCGACCAGCGCTCTGACGCGGCCGGGGCGCTCGCAGGGCCGGGTGCTGAGGCGTTACGCAACGTCGCGGGAGCACTCAGGAACGATCTGTCGGGGGTGACGGATTCACTGGATACGTTCGTGCGCGATGAAGGTTCCGCGACCGGCGCGCTCGTGCCTCACTCCGACACATTGCACCGGATCGCTGGCACCCTCGGGGTACTTAAACTGGCGGGCCCACGACGTTCCGTGCTCGACCAAGCAGCGGCTATCCGGCGATTTGGCGATGAGCGGTCTCCGCCGACTGACGAAGAGCTAATTGAGGTCGCACGGGCGCTGGTGACAGTCGACAAGACCCTCGAGCATCTTGGGGCGCAAGGCGTCGTGGAGCCGGGCTCGGCCTCCGACGACCGCGCGTCGCTGACGGGCGTCGAGTGGCGGCTGCTCCTTTGCGCGGTGCTGGTCGAGTGCGAGGCCGAGCTCACCACGGTAAAGGACGCGATCGCGTCGTTCGTTGCGGATCCGGACGAGTATGAGGGACTGACGCAGATCCCTGCTCGCTTGGGCCAAGTAGTGGGCGGTCTTCGTATGCTGTCCCTAGCTCGCGCGGCTGATGCTCTGCAACGGTGGCATCAATTCGTGCAAGCAACGTTTATCAACAAGCGGAGCATCCCTCATCCCGATGCGTTGGACGCCTTCGCGGATACGATTGTCAACTTGGAGGGCTATTTCGAGGCGGTGCGTGCCGCTCGTCCCGATGCCGATACGCTGCTCGGACGAGTGGACCTTGCGGTGTGCTCGCTTGATGCTTGGTGGCCGGACTCGGCTGATTCGTCGGCAAGCGGGCCGGTCGATGTCCCCTTGGTTGAAAACGCGCTCGATGTGGATGCGACGCAGCTCAATCCTGCGATTCCCGAGGGACTGCTCGAGGATCTGCAGCGGGCCAAAGACCTCCTTGAGCGGCTTGACGACGACTACGTCGCTCCGCCCTCGGAGCGATCGCCTACGTCCACGCAAAGCGCGGCCGCGTCGGCGACCGACGTCGACGACCCCGAGATCCTGAGGGTCTTTGTCGAAGAGGCCGCGCGACTGCAGGCCGACCTTGCGGAGTGTGTCTCGGCACTGGCATCAAATGCCGCAAACGCAGAGCGACTCGTGACCTTGCGCCGACACTTTCATAGCCTCAAGGGTAGCGGGCACGCGGTAGGGGCAGCACTTATCGCGGAATTCGCATGGGCTATCGAGAATCTTCTGAACCGGGTTATCGAGAAGCTCGTGCCCCACAATGCCCGCATCACGGGCTTGATCGAAGAGGCGTGCGTCGTGCTGCCGGACCTAGTGTCAGCCTTTGTGTCGCCGGGTGTTCCGCCTCCGGACATCAAGGTTGTTGTCGAGCGGGCCGAGGAACTTGGCCGGGCGCAGGCGCCAGCGACGGGTCTCGAGCGGATCGTTGCCGAGGAGGCAAAACGGCACCTCGAGGCGCTAGAGGAGTTGCTCGGTACGGCGTCAAACGGTGATGCCGAGCTTGCGGCCTCCCTTCATGCACCGTTGATGCGAATCGTTAGCGCATTGCACGCTGGCGCTGACGCTGCGGGCGTTGTCGATATCGCGACGTTGACCGGCGAGCTCGAAGTGTATCTTGCCAGCTTGCGGCAAGCGGCCGAGGACGGTCGATACCAGCCTCGCGGCACGATCGGCATGACGTTGGTGCATGATTGTTGTCGGGCGCTACGTGAAGCTATCGATACCCTCGGAGTGGGTGGCGATGGAGCGGTGATTGGGATGCCAGCCCTGTTGACCCGCATCGGAGTGCTTTCGGGGTCCCTGACCACCGCACCCGAATCGTCGAGGGACCCAACGCGAACGTTGCCGGCGGTTGCGGAGCGGTTCGAGTCGCCGGCGGAGGATCTTTCCTCGCCCGAGCCAACCAGCGGTTCCGCCCGTGTTCGGCTCACCGAATCGGTACGGGGAGTCGATCATGGGTCGCTGATGCCGTTATGGGACAGCCCCGACGTAACCGATGACGAGGACGACGAGCTACGCGGACTGTTCCTCGACGAGGCGTTGGAGCTGCTGGAGTCGGCCGACGCTGCGCTGATCCAGTGGATAGCGCACCCCGAGCAACTCGAGACCGTTGCGTCGTTTCACCGGAAGATCCACACATTGAAGGGCGGCGCGCGCTTAGCCGGGCTGGATCCAGTCGGCGATCTCGCGCACGCGCTGGAGTCGGTGCTGATGCTTGTGGGACAGCGCAGCGTGCTAGCCAGCGAACCCCTGTACGAGCTGTTGCAGCGCGCGAACGACCGGTTGGGGAGCGCGCTCGATCGGGTGCGGGCCGGCGAGTCGCTTCCTGATATGGACCCTGTGATCCGCGAGCTCGACGGATTCGTGGGTGGCCAGGTGGCGGACGCGCGTCTTGCGGATGGGAACATGGGCCCGCTTGACGACGAGCTGGATGCCGGGGCGACAAAGGGTGCTGTTGATCCAGCGGCGGACGTGGCTACGCACCATGAGCGAATCAGCGTGGGCGCCGAACTCCTTGTACGGCTGGAAAGTCACGCCGGGGAAATCAGCATCGCGCACTCACAAATCGATCGCGCCGTCAGTGAAGTGCATCAGAATCTGAAGGAGATGGAGCGAACCATCGATCGGCTGCATGACCAGCTCGCACGTCTGGCGATCGAGACCAGATCTCAGCGCTTTCATCTCCACAAACCCCGCCATTACGGCCTTGAGCCCGCGCCTGGTAGCGGGGATGTGGACCCCGAGGCCGCGGCGCCCGATGCCGCTATAGTGCAGCTCTCCCATGCCCTGGCTGAAAGTGTGCAGGATCTCTCGAGTATTCAGTCGTCGCTCGAGGGACTGACGCGTGATTCGCAAGCCTCGCTCTCACGGCAAGCCGACGCGACCAACGAGCTTCAGCAGGGATTGCTCCACACGCGGATGTTGCCGATATCCCGCCTGACGCCGAGGTTGCACCGTATCGTGCGCGAGACTGCGCGTGAGCTCGGTAAGTCTGCGGAACTCGTGGTCGAAGGCGACGAGACCCGGATCGACAGGGCGGTTCTCGGGCGAGTGCAAGCGCCGCTCGAACATATGTTGCGAAATGCGGTAGACCACGGCATCGAACCCCCGGCAACGCGGGCGAGAGTGGGAAAGAACGTCTTCGGGCGTATCACGCTCTCGATATACGGTGAAGGACATGAGGTGGTGATCGAGGTCTCCGATGACGGCAAGGGGTTCGACCGCGGTGCTATCCGGGGGGCAGCGATCCAGCACGGCTTGCTCGAGGACGGGGCGTCGGTGTCGGATGATACGTTGTTCCGTCTGACGCTAGAGCCCGCGCTCTCGACGGCACAAGGCGTGACGCAGATCTCCGGGCGCGGTGTGGGCATGGATGTCGTCAACACGGAGGTACGGGCACTGGGCGGCTCGGTGCAGATCGTGTCGGATCCTGGCACCGGCACCACGATCAAGGTGTGTCTGCCTTTCACGCTGTCGGTCAGTCAAGTCTTTCTCGTTTCGGCGAGCGGGGGGACGTTCGCGATCCCGTTGCAGTTCGTGGAGGCGGTTGTCCGCCTTCGCCCCGCGGAGGTTGACGCGCTGCTCGATACCCCTGGCGCTGAGCTGGAGCATGGCGGGTCTATCTACCGATTCGTGCCACTTACCCGCCTACTCGATTTGCCCAACGATCGGTACCCATCTGATGCGGCGCAGATCCCTGTTGTTTTCGTACGGTCCGGTGAAGGTCGGATGGCGGTGCTCGTCGATACCCTGAGCGGTCGCCAAGAGCTCGTGGTGAAATCGTTGGGGCGCCAGCTGGCGGTAATTGGCTGGTACGCCGGTGCGGCGATTCTCGGCGATGGCAAGGTGGTACTGGTGCTGGACGTGCCGGCGCTGACAGCCCGTGAGTTGCCGCCCGCCCTTGGTGCGGGCGTGCCGACGGAACCGACACAGATGACATCCGCGCCGCCGACCATCCTCGTGGTGGACGACTCCATCACCGCGCGCCGCGTTACGGATCGTCTGCTAACGCGAAACGGCATGCGAGTGGTCACCGCGCGGGACGGATTGGAGGCGCTCGCCGCGCTCCGGGATACGACCCCGGATCTGATGCTCCTCGACATCGAGATGCCGCGTATGGACGGGTTCGAGGTAGTGCAGGCGTTGCGTGATAATCCGCACGCCGAGGATCTGCCTGTCATCGTGATCAGCACGCATACCGGCGTGAAGCACACGGAGCGGGCGCGACAGATCGGCGTCGACAAATATCTCGGAAAGCCCTTCGACGAGCGTGAGCTGCTCGAGACCATCAACGCCATGCTGAGCCGATAATTCCCGATGCCCGAGCGAACGGCGAACGTGCGTGCCTTATTCCTGCCCTTGCGCAAGGACGGGGTCCTCTTGCCATTGGCGAACGTAGCGGAAATTGTCGTCTTTATGCCTCCGGTCGAGGACGCGGGTAACGAGCCGGCATGGCACGTCGGCTCGGTGCCTTGGCGCGGCCGAGCTTTGCCGCTTTGCACGTTGGAGCCGATGGTCGGCGAGTCTTATACGCCGCCCGGCGCCCGCGGCCGCATTGTGGTTCTCCACGGGCTTGCGCATGCGAAAACGCTGCCGTATCTCGGCTTCGTTATCCAAGCGCCCCCGAGCGTCGTGCGCGCGACTCCGGCCTCGGCGCACTGGGTCACCGATCGGGCCAGTGCGTACGTACCCGCTTACGCGGTGGGTTGGGTGGATGCGGGCGGACACCAGGCGTGGATCCCCAATCTGGATACGATTGAGCGAGAGCTCACCGAGACTCAGTCATGACCCGTGCGGTCGGCGGTGTCGACGCAATTCGGGCGCAAGCCCGACTTCACCATGCTTACTTTCTTGGCCTTCAGCTCATGATTGCCACCCGCAAGGGGCCGGCGGTCATGGGTGAGTGGATGTTTCGCCTTTTTCGGCGCCAGCACCATGAGAAGTTTCTCTCGAGCTTCGGAAAGCTTGGGCTCGAGGGGTTGCCCGATGCGGTGGCGTGCGCGCGTTATCACGTACTGTCCAACAGCATTGGTGGTGTGGGCGTGGAGTACATAGCGGAGAGTGAGCGCAAGGCCTGGGTGCGTTTTCGTTATCCGCGCTGGATGTACGATGGCCCGACCTTGTGCGGTATTCCCGAGGAGGTGAGCCGTGGTTTCCTGAAAGGGTGGTATGCCCACAATGGGGTTTCCCTGGGAAACCCGCGCTTGGGGTTCGTCTGCGTGTCCGAAGATATGACCGGTGAGTTCGGATTTTGTGGCTATTTTCGTGAGTTTGACTACGACCTTACCCCCGAGGAGCGACTGACGTTTGCCAAAGGAGAGGTGCCGCCGCCGTTCGATCCCTCGGTGCAGCCGCAGCTCCCACAATCCCAGTGGACCGAGGAACGCCTGGAAAAAGCGAACAGGAACTACGCGCTCGAGTACATACGCAATGGCCTCGTCGAGCTTTCGACGGTTATCGGGCGTGAAGAAACCGAGGTGCTCGGCGGTTTGGCTGCCCGCTTGATCGGGTTGCAGTACTTTGCGCAGACCGCCGCAATGGTGGGCGTGGACGCCGATGGCGAGGGTACTTCTGCGACTTACCTTCGACGTATGTTAGCCGGCATGGGCGATACCGCCGAGATTACGGCCGTTGACGAAGCGGGCTACGCCATCGAGCACCGCGGGCTGCGCGCGGTGCGGGGGCTGGAAGAGCCGGATCGGGCGCTCGTCGTGAATTGCTGGATCGAGCTGTGGCGTGGGGCACTGCAGTCGCAGCGCAACCGACAGACGCTCGAGATCAGGGTCAGCCCTGAGGGGCTACACTGGACGGTGCGCGGCTAGCGCGCGTCCCATGTCTCCCCAGCGCAGCTGGGCGAAAAGCACCGCTGCCGCGGCCGCGGTTTCGGTCCTCAATACGCGTGGCCCCAAGGTGATCCGCTGGAAGCCCCTTCGGCTTAGTTGCTCGAGCTCCGATGCATCAAAGCCGCCTTCCGGGCCTACCGCAACAAGCACCTCGCTCGCTTCGTCGCATACCGCGGTTAGGGGTGGGGCTTGCGGATCGAGGACCAATCGGATCGGAGCCAGAAGATCCTCATCAAGCCACTCACTGAACGATTGCGGCGACGCGAGCCGGGGGATACGAGTGCGACCGCTTTGCTCGCAAGCGCTGACGATGACTTGCCGCCAATGCGAGTGTCGGCGCTCCGCTCGCTCGCTATCGAGCCGGACGACGCTGCGAGCAGTCGTAATTGGAACGAGCGCGCTGGCTCCGAGCTCGGTGGCTTTTTGCAGTGCGAAATCCATTCGCTCGCCTCGCGAAAGGCCCAAGGCGAGGGTCACGTGTAAAGATGACTCTCGATCGATGGGGTCGAAAGACTCCACGAGAGCGGTAACTCTCCGCTTGTCGACTTGTGATAGCACCGCTCGGTGCTCTCCACCGTGGCCGTCGAACAGCACGACCGACGCCCCTTTCCGGCTTCGGAGAACCCGCACGATGTGATGCGATGCGTCGCTGTCGAGCTGGACTTCTACTGCTGGGGTGGCTGCGTCGTCATGCATGCGAGGCAGGGCCTCACGGACCCAAATGCGAGGTATTGCCATTGACTCAAGGGCGGTGTGCTTGCGGGGTGCACTCGGGGCAAAGCCCCGTCACCTCGACCATGTAGCCCGCTGGCGCGAAGCCGAGTGCCCGCGCCGAGTCGCCGATGCGGCTCGCGACCGTGTCGTCGACCATCTCCACGGTGTTAGCGCACTGGGTGCAAATCAAGAATTGGCCTTGGGCAGCATGACCGGGGTGGCTGCATCCGACGTAGGCGTTGAGCGACGCAATACGGTGTACCAGACCGTGGGAGAGAAGGAACTCGAGGGCACGGTAGACAGTGGGTGGTGCTGCTCGTCGCCCGTCGCGCCCGAGCTCATCGAGAATGGCGTATGCGCCGAGCGGCTGATGGCTCTGCCACACGATTTCGAGCACGCGACGGCGCAGCGTGGTGAGACGTGCGTTGCGCGCCGAGCAAACCGATTCGGCGTCTTCGAGTGCGGTCTCGATGCAGTGGTCGTGATCGTGCCGCGGTCCTGGAAAGGTGCCGGGACCCTGGGGTGCATCGGCGCTGGGATCAGCCATCGAGGACGGTCTCCCGGATTGTGTGCCTTCATTATACGCCGGCTGTCGGATGACGCATTGTGCGGTTGATACACCAGATATGGTTAACGGAGTCGTGAGGCGATACTATATGTAGTAGAGCGGCCCGGGAGGGAAGGCAGTGAGGCTTGAAAAAGTTCTGAGCGGATGGACTCCCGAGACCTTGGCGCAACGGATCAATGAAGGTGAGGCACTGCTCGTGGAGTTCCGGCGCGAGCCCAGCTGGATGAGCGAGGCGGTGAAGGTCGAGCTCGGTCGGAAGCGCGAGTGGCTCGACGTCCTGCGCCACCAGGCGGTTATCGCGTACTGACGCGATTTCAGCCGCCGCCGACGGTAGCGCGCCTGTTCAGCCCTCGACTGAGGTGGCGTGGACTGGCTACCCGAGCCTCGTCCCCTACGCCCCTCGCTAACCGGTATCCTTTCCCGCCGTTGTGCCGGGGGCGCCGGCGGTAGTGAGGAAGCACCGTGAAAACGTCTATTCAAGTTGGCACCGCTGGTGCATTTGGGCTCGATTGGGCCTCCACCGTCGCTTATGTCCAGGCGGCCGAGCAGCTCGGCGTGGACTACATCTGGTCGGCCGAAGCGTGGGGACAAGATGCGGTGACGCCGCTCGCTTACCTTGCGGCGAAGACCGACCGGGTCGTCTTTGGCACGGGCATCATGCAGATCTCCGCGCGGACCCCGGCGATGACTGCCATGACCGCCATGACCATGGCGACCATTACCGACGATCGGTTCGTGCTGGGGCTGGGCGTAAGTGGCCCGCAGGTGGTCGAGGGCATGCACGGCATGCCGTTCGATCCGCCGCTTGCGCGGCTGCGGGAAACTGTCGAGGTGATCAAGCTCGGGTTGTCCGGACAGAAGATCGACTATCAAGGTAAGCACCATGTCTTCCCGTTGCCAGGCGGAGAAGGCAAGCCGATCGCAATCGATCAGCGCCCGCGCCCCGATCTCCCGATTTATCTCGCGACGCTGGGGCCCCGCAGTTTGCGCTACACCGGGGAGGTTGCCGATGGGTGGCTGGGTACGACTTTCGTTCCCGAGCGGGCGGACGCGGTGTTTCCGCACATCGGGGCTGGGGCTGCCCGCGCAGGGCGAAGCTTGCACACGCTCGATCTGCAGGTGGGGGGCCGGCTGGATATTGGGGACGACGTCGATGCCATGGTGGAGCGCATGCGCCCCCAGATGGCGTTTCAACTCGGCGGTATGGGCTCGCCGACGCGTAATTTCTACAACGACTGCTATCGCCGTGCCGGGTTCGAAGAAGCGGCGCGGGACGTTCAGCAACTGTGGGTCGAGCGCCGGCGCAAGGAGGCAGCGGCACGGGTGCCGGCGGAGATGATCCTGTGCAGCAATCTCATCGGAACCAAGGATATGGTCCGCGAGCGTATCGAGGTCTACCGCGAGGCGGGCGTGGACACCATCCGTCTGTATCCTGTCGGCAACACCATAGATGAGCAGCTGGGGGTGCTCGAGCAGGCGGTGTCGCTCGTAAGAGAGGTCACTGCGGCGTCGGAGCCGCCCTCGGCGGATTAGCGCATCGCGTTCGGGAAATACGAGCGGTATCTTGTGTTTCAATTTGTCTGTCTTCAAAGGCCGAGCTGATGGGTGATGTGACGCGGTTGGCGGTGATAGGGGTAGGTTTGATCGGCGCCCGTCACCTGTCGTTAATTGCCGCCTCTGAGACGTGCGAGGTCGTCGCAGCAGCGGACAGCCGCGCTAGCGCGGAGCCGGAGATCCTGCGTCACGGCGCGCGTTACTACTCCGACTATCGTGACCTCTTGGAGGTCGAATCGCTTGATGGCGTCATCATCGCGACCCCGAATGCCGCCCATGAGCCGGTGGGAGTGGATTGCGCGGCAGCGGGGCTGGCGATGCTGGTGGAGAAGCCGTTGACCGATACCCTCGAGGCGGGACGTCGCCTGATTGCCGCAGCGGAAGCGGCCGGGGTCCCGCTCGCGGTCGGCCACCATCGGCGATTTGACCCGGCGGTGACATTGGCAAGGGCGATGCTCGATGAGGGCACCTTGGGACAGCTTGTCGCTATGCACACGATCTGGGCGCTGCGCAAGGACGATGCCTATTACGAGGCCGAATGGCGAATCGACCGCGCGGCAGGCGGCGGCACGGGCCTCATCAATCTGATTCACGATGTCGATCTCATGCGGTACCTAGGCGGCGATGTCGCGCGCGTGTATGCCGAGCTCGGTTATGCCGCGCGGGGGTTGGGGGTGGAAGACACCATTGCGGCGACGTTGCGTTTCCGCTCCGGCATGCTTGGCACCGCAGTGACCAGCGACGCGACACCGTCGCCGTGGGGCTGGGAGCAAGGCAGCGGCGAGAACCCCTCGGTCCCCGCGACCTCGCACAACGCCATACGGCTGCTCGGTACCGAAGGCGCGCTTGCGCTGCCCAACCTGACTCTTCACCGGCACCGGTCTGATACAACGAACGACTGGAGCGCGCCAATCAGCAGCGAGGCCCTCGAACACGCGCCCCGTGCGGCGTTGCCGGCGCAGTTGGCTCACTTTGTCTCGGTGATACGGGGTGAAACCGAGCCTCGTGTTTCAGGGCGCGATGGGTTTGCGAGCTTGGCTACCACACTTGCCATTGTGGCCTCCGGGCAGCGAGGGGAACCGGTCGAGCCCGAACTGTGCGACCTCGCCGCGGCAAACATTGCCTGACGCGCCCCGACGGCGCACATTGGCGTCCCCCCTCCCGCTCTCAAGGAGATATTTGTGTCCGGTTACGTGCCCTCGTCCCTCGTCTTGGCCTCGCAGCGCGCTTCGGTGGGGGGGCTTTTTCATGCGCGGGTACCCGCGAACGCAAAGCACCGGGCGGTCGTCGAAGGCGATCGCGAGCTGACGTATGAAGCCTTGGAAGAACGCTCCAACCGCCTCGCTAATGTCCTGATCGATATTGGTCTCGAGCGCGGAGATCGGGTGGCCTTGCTGGCGCGCAATTGCTTGGAGTACGTGGAAATCGAGCTCGCGGCGGCGAAAGCCGGTGTCATCATGGCCGCTCAGAACTGGCGGCTTGGCGGGCGGGAGCTCGCACATTGCATCAACCTAGTCGAGCCGAAAGTCGTGATCGTCCAGCCCGAGCTCACTGAGATGCTAGACGTGCTTGATCTGGTTCCCCACCATCGGGTGACGCTCGGCGGTGAGTACGAGGGATTGTTGTCGAACGCGCAATCCCACTACCCCGATGTGGACGTGGAGCCCGAGGACGGATTGGTTATCCTCTACACATCCGGTACGACCGGCCTCCCGAAGGGGGCGCTCATCAGCCACCGCGCAATGATTGCGCGCGCAAGCTGTGCCGGGTCCGAGCTCGGGATCCCGATTGGAGACAACTTCTGCGCATGGCCGCCGTTCTATCACATGGCCTCTACTGACCAAGCTCTCGGCACGCTGATGCGCGGCGGCACGGTTCACGTGGTGGACGGCTATGACCCCGACCGGTTGATCGAGATACTCGAGCGCGAAGCGATGCGTTTCTTCATCCTGATGCCCGGCATGGTGGGGCAGTTTGCCGCGATCTTGAAAGCCCGCGATGTAAAGGTGAAGGGTGTTGGGATCTGCGGCGCGATGCCGGATCTCGTTCCACGCGAAGATATTGCGGCGGTGACCCGTGCATTGAACGCGCCGTTCGCCAATACCTTCGGCGCGACGGAGACCGGCTTGCCGCCGGCGACTTCCAGCACGCTCTCCATCGGCGAGGTGCCAACCAGCTTGTCGAAGCGCCAGTCGTCGTTCTGCGAGCTTCGGTTGGTCGATCCAGATGGCAATCTGGTGCCGGTCGGTACCCCCGGCGAAGCGGCATTGCGTGGCCCCACTCTGTTCAGCGGGTATTGGAATGCCCCCGAGACGAACGCCCACGATTTTCGCGATGGTTGGTTTCACATGGGAGACGTGTTGCGGCGGAATGCCGACGGGACGTTGGACTACGTCGATCGCGTGAAGTACATGATCAAGTCGGGCGGAGAGAACATCTATCCCGCCGAGATAGAGCAAGTACTCGCTTTGGACCCGAGAGTAAAGGAGGCGGTCGTCGTGCGCCGCACGGACCGACGCTGGGGCGAAGTCCCGGTCGCTTTCGTCGTCGTGGCATCCGGGAACGGCTTGGTCGAGAACGATCTGCTCGCTATCTGTCGAGAGCATCTCTCGAGCTACAAGCGTCCGAAGGACATCTTCCTGATCGGCGATGACGAGTTGCCGCGCTCGACTACTGGCAAGGTGCAACGTCATGCGTT
>Ga0310344_10001747_pt1 | contig 16480 bp, 16 predicted proteins | sample HC15DNA20200_MG_FD_203801 | JGI IMG/M metagenome (GOLD analysis project Ga0310344, IMG submission 203801) | Marine microbial communities from station ALOHA, North Pacific Subtropical Gyre - HC15-DNA-20-200_MG | ecosystem: Environmental > Aquatic > Marine > Oceanic | place: Pacific Ocean: North... | reverse complement strand
ACTGAGGATGAATCTCCTGAAGATGATTCTTCTGAGAATAAATAGGAGAAACTAAGAATTAGATGTCAATTGATGCACAAATTGTAAAAGATTTAAGAGCTCGAACAGGTGCCGGAATTATGGATTGTAAAGAGGCACTTATTGAAAGCAATGGTGATGTTGATATCGCCATTGATTTTCTTCGAAAAAAAGGAATAGCGAAAGCTCAAAAAAAGGCTGGTAGGAAAGCGGATCAGGGTGTTGTCCATTCTTATATTCATCCTGGGAATAGAATTGGCGTCCTTATTGAAATTAATTGCGAAACAGATTTTGTTGCTAAGACTGATGGATTTCAAGAGTTTGTTAAGGATATTGCTATGCAAGTAGCTGCAACAAATCCATTAGCTGTATCTAGAGAAAACTTAGAAGCTTCAATAGTAAAAAAAGAACAAGAAATTTATACTGAACAGGCTAAAGAATCTGGTAAGCCGGCAAATGTAATTGAAAAAATTGTTGCGGGTAGGATTGAAAAGTTTTTTCAGGAAACTTGCCTTTTAGAGCAATCTTATATAAAAGATGGTGATAAGTCTGTACAAGATGTAATGACTGAAACCATAGCTAAACTTGGGGAAAATATATCTATAGCACGCTTCTCTCGTTTCGAGGTGGGAGAGGCACTTTCTTCTAACGGTAAAGCTGATTAAGCTATAATGTTAAAGCCTGTTTATGGTAGAGTCCTTCTCAAATTGAGTGGTGAGATTCTTGCCGGGGACAGAGGTTTTGGCGTTGACCCAAAAATAGCTAAATCACTTGCTGGCGAAGTTAAATCTGCTAAAGATTTAGATGTTGATATTGCTGTCGTAATTGGTGGTGGTAATATAATTCGTGGTGAATTAGCTGAGGTAGAAGGTATGGATCGTGTCTCAGCGGATTACTTAGGAATGCTTGCGACAATAATTAATGCTATAACCTTACAAGATGCACTTGAGAAACAAAATTGTCAAACTAGAACTTTATCAGCACTGTCAATTTCACAACTTGCTGAACCTTATATTCGTCGTCGTGCAATTCGTCATTTAGAAAAAGGACGTGTGGTGATTCTTGCTGGTGGTACAGGCAATCCTTATTTTAGTACTGATACAGCAGCTGTTCTCAGGGCAATTGAGATTGAAGCTACTGCTGTAATTAAAGGTACAAAAGTTGATGGTGTATATAATAAAGATCCAATGATATACGATGATGCAACAAAATTTGAATCAGTTAATTATAAAACTGTAATTGCGGATGATCTAAAAATTATGGATATGACAGCTATTTCTATGGCAAGGGAAAATAAACTCCCACTTGTTATTTTTGATGTAAATAAACCAGAAAGTTTAGTTAAAATACTTTGTGGCGAAAAAATTGGAACAAGAGTTGTTGGATCAAAATGAATATTGAATCTCTAAAAAAAGATGCTGGTCACAGAATGATTCAGGCTGTAGAACACTGTAGATCTGAACTCTCTCAGGTTCGGACTGGTCGTGCAACCCCTACTCTCGTGGAAAAAATTAAGGTATCTTATTATGGAAGTTTAGCTGCTCTTAATACTCTTGCTACAATTACTGCACAAGATGCGCGCCTATTAGTAATTCAGCCTTTTGACAAAACAGTCATTCATGATATTGAGAAGGCTATACAATCCGCTGATCTTGGGCTTAATCCAAATAATGATGGCAATGTAATTCGGATCCCTATACCAGCACTAACTGAAGAGCGGCGCCATGAGTTAGTTAAACATATACATAATCTGGTTGAAGATGGTCGTGTATCAATTAGGAATGTTCGTAAGGATATAAATAATCAAATAAAAAATATGGAAAAATCTCATGAGCTTTCTGAAGATGAAAGTAGCTATGCACAGGATGAAATTCAAAAACTTACTGATGAAAAAATAGAAAACTTAGGTACTTTATTATCTGCAAAAGAGGCAGAGCTTCTTGAACAATAAATTATTTATATGGTATTTTTCCATTTCTTATTGCAATAAATAGTATTTGTTGCGCTAATCCAGCATTTTTACCCCAGCGCTTTTTCCCCCAAATACATAATTCTTCATTTGTAAGCCCATTTAATGTCGGTTCAAGGGCCAACATTGCACGTTTTATCCAAATATCTATGGGGAAAGCTCCAGATCGCCCAAAACCAAATAGCATCACACATTCAGAAATTTTATTGCCTACGCCGGGAAAATTCATGAGATTCAATTTTAATTCTTGGTCAGTTTTCCTCTCCCAATGTTGAAAATCAATCTTTTCTCGGATAATTTTATTGCATACAAGATTTATGTATTTGGCTCGATAACCAAATCCAATTTTCCTCATTTCTTTTTCTCCTAAAGAAACTATTTTCTTAGGAGAAGGAAATAGGTACTCTGCTGTACCTTCTATAATTGAGTTTCCCATTAAACGTAGGTTTTTTAGGTTTAGCATAATTCGAGGGATATTTGACATTGAAGAAGTCATAAATGAGATAAGACATTCGTATGGATCTTGATGCATAATTGTTAACCCACGATAATCCGATATAAACGGTTTTATCAATTGATCTTTTGATAACGTATCAAATATTTTACTTGGATTCCTTCTAAATCCAAGTAATCTCTTGAGATTCTTTTTTCCTAGCTTTACACCAAACTGGTCTAGTATTATCTCAATATTACTTTTTTGTTGAATTTTTAATACGGTATTGTTTTGAATCACAATAAAGACTCCTGGGCTTTTCTCTCTCCAGTGGAATATTTGCCCACTATTTAAAGTAAGGCGTAAATCAATATGACTAGTGAAACTGATACTCAACTTATTGAGTTGAGATGTTAAAAAACTCTTTTATAATTATCACTTAAAATAGAGTTATTCACATTTAGAGAATCCACAACTAGGGCATGTTACACATCCATTTTCATGAAAGATATCACTTCCACAATCAGGACACGTAACCATAGTACGTGGATTATAGTTTTCCACCTTTAATTCTGGAGTCTCAACCATTGTAAACCGTGTTTTATTAACATCTTGGGCGGTATCCTCTCCTTCTACTGGGCGTTCATAAAGATAAGATTCTAGAGCCTTTCCTATTGCGTCAGGAGTAGAAAGAATAAGTTGTCCATTTTCCCAAGTAGGATTTGGTCCACTTATTCCTTTTAGTTGTTTGACAACATCTTCAGGATCAATACCTGAACGAAGTGCAAGAGAAATAAGACGACTTATTGCTTCTGATTGCGCTGCTGCATTTCCTCCAGCCTTTCCAATAGTAGTGAACACTTCACAAAGACCTTTGTTATCTTCGTTAATAGTGATATAAAGAGATCCTTCACCAGTACGGATTCGTTTTGTTACACCTTGTGTTTCACCTGGCCTTATTCTTGGACGAAGATCACCGCTAGCTCGTCTAGGTATTATTGTTTCTTTAGTCGTATTATTTTTTTCTTCTCCATTTTCTTTAGCCTTTTGCTCTTCAGTGATAAGGATGCCTTCTCTTGAACTTTCACGGTAAACAGTTATGCCTTTTAAACCAGCTTTATATGCTCTCATATATATGTCAGCGACAGTTTCTTTGTCTACATCTGACGCAAGATTAACTGTAGAGCTGATTGATGTGTCAATATATTTTTGGATTACACCCTGCATTTTTACGCGAAAATATGGATCGATGTCATGGGAAGTAACGACATAATCAGGAAGATTCTCATCATCTCCGAAAAGTTCTTTTACTGTAGGATGATAGACTTTGAATTCCTTAAATGTATTCCCATATCCCTCATTTTGTTTTACTCGGCGGAAATATGATGTTTGAAAAACAGGTTCAATCCCAGATGTAACCCGAGCTACAATTCCACCACTTCCAGTAGGAGGGACTGTTAACAGTGTAGCATTACGTATTCCATTTTTTTTGATTTTACTCTTTAGATTATCACTTAGTTGTTCGACAAATTTGCTTTTTTCAAACCCATCCCATTCAAAGTTAGGGAATGGACCTTTCTCTGATGCGATCTCAACAGATGTTTCGTAAGCAGTATCACGCATAGCTTTGCAAATTTGATCTGCTATTTTCAATGCACGATCACTATCATAAGAAACACCCATTTTAATAAACATGTCACCAAGACCTAATAGACCTATACCAACTCTTCTATCGTTCATTGCATTTTCTTTTTGAACATCTAAAGCATGTCGATCCACATTATATTCAACCACATTATCCATAAAACGGGTAGCGATTGAAACAGTTTGATGGAACATCTCCATCATGAATTCACCATTTTCATCAACAAAACGGGCTAGGTTAATTGAGCCAAGATTGCAACATCCACCATCCGGAAGTGGTTGCTCACCACAAGGATTTGTAGAAACAAGAGGAGAGCAATATTCGGCATTATGATAATCTTTCATTGTTTCCCAGAAGATAATTCCGGGTTCTGCACTTGCGTGAGCTGCACTTACAATTTCGTCCCAAAGTTCCTTTGCCTTAACAGTTTCATAGACTTTGCCTTCCCAAGTAAGGTCGAAGTTGGTATCATCTTCTACTGCTTTCATGAAAGAGTGAGTCAATAAAACAGAAATATTTGAATATTTTACCATATCAACATCATTACCCTTAATATGAACAAATTTCATAATATCAGGGTGATCTACGCTGATTGTTTGCATATTGGCGCCACGTCTTCCATGCTGTGCAATAGTATTTGTATTCTCACTGAAAAGATTCATAAAACCTGTTGGTCCGCATGATTCGCCGCCTGTACCTCCTATAGCGGAGCCACTTGGACGTAGTACGGATAGATCATGTCCGCAACCACCACCATATTTATATGTTATAGCTTCATCTTGAATGGCATGATATATGGATTTGACTGAATCGTTTTTTATAGCAACAACATAACAATTGTTTAGAGTGGTAGTTATATCCTCTCGCCCGGCTCCATGCATAATTCTACCACCTGGAACAAAACGAAAATCTTCTAAGATTGTAAAGAAACGTTTATACCATTTTTCTTCATCTTTCTCAACTGATGCCATTGCTTTAGAAATCCTCTTCCACATGTCATAAGGATTTTTTTCCCAGGGAGCTAAATATTTATTTTGAAGTACTTCTTTACCAAGATCATCATCACTATAATATTCTTCAATAGTATACTCAGTTGGTGTTTTCTCTCCTAATACTTCAGGAAGATCTGTTGTGGGTGTTTGTTTAGTATTTTTTTTTCCCGTGTCTGTATGTTCAATAATTGTCCCCGAGGATTGCTCTTTGGAGTCGGAGACAGGGAATTCGTATTGCATTGATTCTGCCATAGGCTACTCCGATTTATTTGTGTTACAACATAGGATTCCACCGGATTGAGGATCAAGGTGAAATGCCCCGCGAGTCGTTGAATGAATATAGTTTTTGTCTGTTTTCAAGTCAAGAAGAAACATGAGATTTTTGATGAATTTTAAAAATTTTTTATAATTAGCTCAGCTAAATTCACTAAATGATAGCGCCCGTGATGTAATGGTAACATCCGAGCTTCCCAAGCTCGTCATGTGGGTTCGATTCCCATCGGGCGCTCTCGTAAATACCCCATTCTTTTTGTTTTCTTCTATTAAATTCTGACATGAAACCTTTACCTGTAGTGGCTATTATAGGTCGACCTAATGTTGGAAAATCGACTCTATTCAATCGAATAGTTCAAAGTAGAAATGCTATCGTTGATAAGGAAGAAGGAATTACGCGTGATCGAAAATATGAGAATGTTGAATGGAATGGAAAATTTTTTACATTAGTAGATACGGGAGGTTATATACAAAAAAAATCAGATATTATTGATATTGCTATACGTGAACAGGTTAAATATGCTTTGGAAGAAGCCTCTGTCATTTTATTCATGGTAGATGCAAGAGATGGTATTGTTGCTACGGATGAGATAATTGTAAAAATGATACGAGAATCAGGTAAGCCAGCAATTTTAATTGCAAATAAAATAGACACGAATGAAATGGAACCGTTAACTAATGAATTTTATCGATTTGGGTTTCAAGACATTCATTCTCTTTCAGCTTTAGCGGGTAGGAAAATAGGAGACATGTTAGATCAGGTAGTAGATGCTGTTGGATCATTAAAAAATCATAATGACGATAATGAAAATAATATAAGGGTTGCTATTGTAGGATGCCCAAATGTAGGAAAGTCATCTATAACTAATCGGTTACTTGGGAAAAAAGCATCTATTGTGACTGATGTCCCGGGCACTACACGCGATTCAATTGATTCTAAAATGCGGTTTAATGGAAGAGACTTTATTTTAGTTGATACCGCTGGTTTGCGAAAAAAATCCAAAATAAAAGAGAGGGTAGAATTTTATTCTACCCTCCGTACGCGGCGAGCTCTTGATTTATCTGACGTTGTTTTTGTCGTGACAGATGCTCATGAAGGATTTAGAAAACAGGATCAACAAATTATAGAAGAGGTAATAATTTCCGGAAAAAGTTTGATAGTTGTAGTAAATAAATGGGACTTAATTGAAAAAAACAATGACACTTTATATGAGACAAAAAAAATGATGATATATAGGTATGCTTCACTTAAAGACTATCCAATTTTATTTGTATCAGCAAAGACGAATCAACGAATTTCATCAATGATGAAAGAATGTGAAGAAGTATTCCATGCGTGGAGTCAAAAATATCCAACTTCTCGAATAAACACGATTATAGAGAATGCGTTAAGCCAACTTTCACCACCTGCTGTGAGAGGAAAACATATCAGATTAAAATATGGTACTCAAACAGGGACTCGACCTCCTAGAATTTGTATCTATTGCAATTTTCCTCAATTAATTCCTGCTTCTTATAAAAACTTTTTAGAAAACCAATTTAGAATTGGATTAAATCTTTCTGGAACACCTTTAAAACTTCAGTTTAAACGTTCCTAAATACTTCTTGATTTAGGGTTTTTATTGTTAGATTTATATTAAGCTCTACGCACAATTTTTTGTTTTAACATTTTTTTATATAAATTTCAAAAGATACGCGGGGTGGAGCAGTCTGGTAGCTCGTCGGGCTCATAACCCGGAGGTCACAGGTTCAAATCCTGTCCCCGCTACAACAAAGAAAGCCCAGTTTGTCTTCAGAAACTGGGCTTTCTTTGTTCCTACGCTATTATTGAAGATTTGGATGAATTAGAGTAAATATATTAATTATTCATTTGGCTCCGCCTAAGGCGAGACCAAGGAAAGAATAAATAATAATAAGTCCTGTGACAGTAATGCAACATGACCCTGGACCGGATATCATTTTCGCTTCTTCATGCTGTTTTGCTTGCTTTTCCTGAAATAATTTTCCAATTGAATAATTTACACCAGCTTTTCTTGCTTGTCGTTTACATCGAAAACTCATTACCATAAAAAATGGAGTTTCTTTCCAAGTAAGAGAACTTAGACCTTCCTTTTTTGCTTTATTTACAATCGGATGCTCACAGCTAACTATGAAAACCTTTTCATCTGAATTATTTTTTTTCGGTTCATCTGATAATGGGCTATCTATATTCTGACTTACTAGTATAGTTGACAAGACTAAAAGAAAATTTAATATTTTCATTTATCACCAACCAATTATTGCTGATATTCTAAAAAAGGGGTTGCTCATGTTAATTCCGCCTGAAATAGATGTGCTTCCTTTTTTTGCTTTCCATGTATTATCGAATTTTCCATAAAGATAACCCGCACTACCTTCAACTGACATAAATGAAAGAATGTACATTCGTACTCCGATCCAATTAAAGATGCCTAAGGTACCATTTGAAATCTCTGCGGTGGTTGAACTTTCAACACCTAATGTTTCGTCATTAACTGTCAACTTTCTATTCATAAACTTTGCATTACCGTACATTGCAGAAATACCGAAGTTTGCTTCAAGTCTCCTTTTGAAAGTGAAAAAAGATTCAATGGTTGGCCCACGAAAAATAATAGGTAGAATATAATTTCCTGAAGAACGGTTGTAAGTTATTAAGCTTGTGGAAAGTTTTTTGTAACCAACTCTAATTGAAGGATATATATTTACGGAAAAATCATAGTTTATAGGAAACCACATTGAACCAATGGTCCTTAGTTCTTGTTCAGAAAGAGATTCATTAAATTTTGTTGGATTTGTAAAACCTAAACCAAGACCTAATCGATAGCTAAATTTGTATTGGGAATAGATAGGTGTGACTAATATTATCCCAAATAAAATAGGAATGAAAATATTACTTAACGATCTGTAAAGAAATGCTTGTCTTGAAAAGATCATAAACAGTTTAATTTATAGTGTGAATGGCCAAGGTCAAATGAAGTTCTCTATCATTTTTAGTATTTTATCATTTATTATGGTAAAAGCGGAAGTCCGTCATGAAGTAGTATTTCGCGGTGGTAATATAATTAAAGGGTATGTATCCGAAATGACTCATGATTCCCTTAAGTTAATACCTTCGGCTGGTATTCAAACTGCTTTAGATCTTGATAGTATACTTTATATTCATAATTCAAATGGAAAACTATTTTATCTTTCGCCAGAAATAAGAAAATTTTTTAATAGAGCAAAAGGTAGGGGTGGAGTAATTACTACTATTTATGGTGAAGAGATATACTATAATCGTCTTGGTAGACAGTTATTCATGTTTGAACCAAAGATCATCTATAATAATAAAGAGGATCAAGAACGAGTTGAAATTTTACTCATTGATATTCATAAAGTAAAACTTGATCATACTGTTTCAGAATATGCTGTAAAAAAAGGCGCAATCGCTGGAGCGAGCTTGACTACAATACTATTCCTTATAAAATTTAAAGCAATTAAAGAATTTTTTAATTTCAAAAAGCTTTTTAAAACTGCAAATACTGCATATAAAACTTCTACTACAATTATACCAATTAGTTCTATTGGATGGGTTGTGTATGACTTTTTTAATGGAGAAAGAGAATTGATTCTTAACCCTATAAGGAGAAAATAATTTTTATGGATTTGATGGATCTTACCGGTATGTCTAGGGATGAACTTGGATTATTCGTTGCTGATTTAGGAGAAAGAAAATTTCGAGGGAATCAAATTTTTTCATGGATTCAAGAGCATGGAATCACAGACTTTTCCCAAATGACTACTCTAACAAAAGAGTTTCGTGAATCACTTAAATCAAAAGCAATAATCCAAGAGCCATCTATTCTAGATATAAATGAGTCATCTGAAACTTCTTCAAAAAAATTTTTATTTGAATTGTATGATGGGATGAAGATTGAATCAGTATATTTACCAGAAGGAAAACGTCGAACAGTCTGCTTGTCATCACAGGTTGGATGTGCATTAGATTGCAAGTTTTGTGCTACAGCAAAAATGGGAATATTAAGGAATCTTAGCGCAGGTGAGATTGTGGGCCAACTATTAGGTGTTAAACGCAATGTAGGTGAACGTATAACGAATGTTGTTTTTATGGGTATGGGTGAGCCGATGCTTAATTATAATAATGTTATCAAAGCTGCAAATATAATTAATGATTCTGAAGGACTCAATATTGGTGCTCGTAAAATCACAATTTCAACAGTAGGTATTGCAAAAAAAATAAGACAATTAGCTGATGACAGAATTCCTTTCAAACTTGCTTTTAGCCTTAATGCTACTAATGACAGATCAAGGAATTCTTTGATGCCAATAAATAAAATGTATAACCTTGAAGAATGTTTCTCTGCTTTAAACTATTATACAATAAAATTAAAAAAACGAATTACACTAGAATATGTTCTCATGGCGGGTACCAATAATAGTGATGAAGATGCTCAGCGTCTTGCTTCTATGATAAAAAAACTTAACTGTAAGCTAAATTTGATTCCTTACAACCCAATATTTGGTGAAACTTTCAAACGACCAAATAGAATTGAATTAAAAGGTTTTTTTGAAAAGGTAAGTGCTAGTGGTAAACGCACAATTACCGTTAGGTGGAGTCAAGGAAAAGACATTAATGCTGCATGTGGTCAACTTCATGCGAATAATATTTAAACTAATAAATGATGATTAAAGACAATTATTATTATGGGTGCTTTTGTTTTGAATAAGATAAAAAACATAAAAATTTATACTACAAACTGGTGTGTTTACTGTGTCTTGGCTAAGCGGTATTTTGATGAAAATGGAATTGCTTATGAAGAGATCAATATTGAAAAAGAAGGAATTAGTCGAGAAGAAATGATGAAATTAACTAAAGGATATAGTGTTCCTCAGATAATTATAAATGGTAGTCCAATTGGAGGATATGATTCTCTAATGAAAATTATGTCTATGAATAAAGACTAAGAAATTGAACTATTTTATAACCATAATCTTCTGAGCAACTGTTTTTGTCTCACCATCTAATTTGACGAGGTAAGTTCCACTAGGTAGTGTTTTTCCTTCTAAGATTATTTCATTATATCCAGTTTGCACTTGCAATAAATCAATTTTCTTTACTTCTCTCCCCAGCAAATCAACTATTGATAGATTTACATCCTCCCATTTAGGAAGGTAAAAGCGCAGTGTTGTATTCGCATTAAATGGATTCGGAAAATTTGGAGAAAGTGCAATTTCACTTGGTATGTTTACATCTGTATTAATATCAAGTCGATAATTGTAGGTTCCATATGGAATAGTGTCAGTAACAATAATAACAGTAAACTTATCTGAAGTTTTAGGTGTTGGTACTATACTATTCCCTCTTATTCTATGGACAGAATAATATTTACCATTCTCATGTACTAGATTAACGTTAAATCGTAAACTATCTTCTAGACTTTCAAATATTAATTTAATTGCATCTTGATTCATTGAATTTAATCCAATGTAGTGTGTTGCATTATGCATTAGTTGTGAACCAGTGTACTCTATTATTGTTTCGGTATCTGTGAGAGAAAATGATTGGGTTAAATGAGGTTCAATACCATAATTTCGATAAGCATCTCCTTCTTCATAACGATATTGCCCTGCTTCTAGATTAGATGTTAACAAATGATTCGCTATAGCCATTTGATTAAGAGATTCTCTAAAGGAACTTCCTTTTTCTCGAAGTACTCTATCTATAGAGGAAATTGAATTATCACTTACTCCCTTACTTATATCCTTAACACTTCTTTCAAAAATTTGTTTTATGGTTGATGGCCCACCCAAATGTTCAGAAAGATATCTAAAGAATATCCAACTTCCATACCAGTGAGGACTGCGATTGTAGTTTAATGACATGTGAGGTTGCTTCATCCATAAATCTAAATAATAGTAATTATCATTTATATCATCGAACACCTCATCTTCCATCCAAACCGCACTTGATTCAAGCATCCATATTTCATCCCAAGCATCGTAGCCAAACTGTATCGCATGAAAAAACTCATGGGAAAAAGTGAATTTTACACATGCATCTTCATCACAAGGAAAGTAGCTATAATCTTTATTCATTGCAATATAGCTAGTTATAGCAAATTCTTCTTTTTCATCAGAGAACTCGTTGTCTCCAGATAAATTATTTGCCATATATTCCATTTGGGTATAACCATACAATGTTTCTCCAATATCCAGTATATAGATATCATAGGCATCTGTACCGCCATTATCAGAAATCCATTTATCTGATGGTGGTCTATTATAGCCGTAATCAAGAACTTCAACTTTATAGGTTTTCTCGGCCGTTTTTGCCATTAGCTCTACAAAATCTGGTGTTCCATTTTCATTATTGTCTGTTGAGTCTATTCCATGACGGCCTGAAAGCGTATAATGAATTCTAAAAATACTTGAATCATAAGTTTGATCTAAATCCTTAGGTCGACCAAAGCCGGCGATTTTTCGAGACGTATCCACTCCCATCTCACTTAAACGGTTTTTTGTATAATGACTAAGTTCATTTGAATTATTAGCTAAATGTTTGAGAATAGGAACACCACACTTAACAAAATCTTTTTTTTCAATATTAGTAACATTCTCATTACGCCAAGTCATTTTTCGTATTGAGGATAATAGATTGTTTTCATCTATATTGTTTGATTTTTGGGAATCTGATGCCCAAAGAATACCACTTGCAAATATTGAAATAATTAAAATATTCACGAATCTTCGCTTATGCCTCTTTCTTTACGTTGACTTTTTGCATCTTCCATAATTTTTTTCGCTAATTCTTTATCTATTTTCTTTTTTTTTGCTAATTCTATTTTCAAAACATTATTTTTTTGTTTAAATCGAATCCTAATAAATAATCCAAACAAGAGAATACCTAGGACATAGAATATTGCAAAATAATTACTCATGATATGTTTTTGTTATTTTCTTTACTTTTAAGGATCCAACCGGTTAGAATGGAAATTAATCCTAGGGCAGTTGTTACGCTGTCAGAGCGAAGTATACCTTTACTTGAGAATCCTACTCCTAGAAAAATAAAACCGAATGGCAATGAATCTTTCCAGGTAGGTTCTTTTACATTTTCTAATGTTATTTCTTTAGATGTTTTATTGTTTCTTGCGTTATTGATAGCATGAAAAGATTCAATTAAAGGTTGACGAAGAGTAATGAATACTTTCCCATCAGTATTGCTTGCAATTTCAAAATCTTCAACATTATCATTAATTCTGAAATTAAATTGTGCTGACTCTGCAATTTGATATATTTCCATTGTTGAAATAGGACCAGTTTTTGATAATGGCCAAGATTTAGCTGTATCTATAATAACATCATGCAAGGTAAGGTAAAACCATCCCGAATCCCTAAACCAGCCAGAGATATTATCTTCAGAAAGAAATTTGCTCAATAAGATTGTAATAAGTGTTCCATTTCTTTTATCAATAATTTCAATTCCATTAACTTCAATATTATTTTCAGCTTTAATATTGACACATAAACATAATAAAATTAATAATATTGATTTAGTACGTTGGAATAGCATTTTTTGCTTCATGAGTAAATATAAAAATTTTGATCAGAATAATGTGTTAGCATTGTATATTTAGTAGTTCGAGGTTTTAATATTGAAAACAATTTTCCGAAGTTTCCTGTTTATATTGGCTCTGTCAATTTTCATTGGCAGTTTTCCGTCTATATTATATTCGTCCTCCTCTTCACAAACTACGCAGACAAAAAAGAAAAAAAAATCTTCCAAGAAATCTTCTTCGAAAAAGCAATCGAGTTCGAGCCAATCTAAGAAATATATTGCAAGAGGTAAACAAAGAGTCAAACAAAAAAACTATCGAGGAGCTCTTAGTGATTTTAAAAGAGCTCATAAATTGGCTCCATCAAAATTAACTCAAAACTATATCAAAAAACTGACACCATTAGCAAAAAAATCCTCAACAAAACAAATAAATAAAAAAACCAATGTAGCAAGTAAATCTAAAGCAAAGCCTAAAAACCCCTATAAACTCTCAGAAAGCATATACGATTTATCTAATGAACTCAATTCATCAACTAGGAGAATGAGAAATGCTCGCATGTCTCTTAAGCCGGTTGACAATAGAACTCCAGCTGAGGTTAATCGTCAGAGATTAGAAAATATACGGATTACTTCCTTAGAAAAACCTTCTGATCGAAGGGCTCAGAGAGATATGGCAATTCAACATGAAAGAGAGGGACGCTTTACAGATGCAAAGGAAATTTATATTAGGTTGATTGCTTCTGAACCTGAACAAGCTGATCATCATTATTTCCTTGGAGATCTTTACACTAAGATGGGGCAGACAAGCAATGCACGTTTCGCTTTTAGAGAGGCTTTAACTTTAGACGCTAATCATGGTCCTACGATTGAAGCTTTGGCAAAATATGGAGATAATTTGAATACAAAGGAAATGGTTGGGGACATTATACAAGAGCTTGCAGTTCAAAAAGAACCAAATTTGCAGGCGAAGTTGCTCAAAGAAGTACGATCAAGTTTGGAAACTGGTGAATTCGAGAACATTCTTTCTTTAGCAACTGATCAATCTAGCCGTTTTTCTCAGAGTGCATCTCTTTCATATATGTTGGGTCAAGCTCATGAAGCTACTGGTGATATTGAGGAAGCAAAAAAAGCCTACAAGAGGAGTATGGCAATTGATCAATCTGATATTCGTGGTGGGATGGCTATTGGAGATCTTTATTTCAGTCAAGGTAACTATCTGTACGCCGCGATTAGATATGAAAATATTTTATCTAGGGATCCTAGGAATATTTCTTTGCGAAACAAAATTGGTTTAAGCTATTATCGTGCATTTGAATGGGGCAAAGCCGCTTCAATATGGGAGGAATTATTAAGGCATTCACCTAACCATGTCGAAGTGAGAATGCTTCTTCCAGAGGTTTATTACATTATGAGTCTTGAGTATGAGAGAACGGGGTTCACAGATTTAAGTAGACGCTCATTTGCCAATGCGTTATCAGTAAATCCTAACAGTCCTTCATGGTTAGCTAACGCACTTAAGACTGCTGGAGAGTTCTATCGCGAAAATGGTATGTACAAATTATCTTTGATAGCATATCAGGATGCAATGGAAATAATTCCATCTGATATAGGAACTTATAACGGACTTGGCGCCACATATTGGTATATGGGTGAAAAACAAATGGCGGTAGCTGCTTGGGAAAAAAGTCTATCCTTTAGTTCTGAGGATAATGCGGCTAAAGGTTGGCTTCTCTTAGCTAATCGATCATTAGATTAATATAGTTCTGCAACTAAATTATAACTTGTAATTTTCCAGAATGTGGAATAAGCCTATATATATTTCCTTTTTCATCCTTTGTTTTTCTTTTGCATCTGATCGTCCAGGAAATGACCGGTTATGGGAAGGTATTAATGCTTTTTATTCCTATAATTTTGATGAATCGGTTAATATTCTTTCTGAAGTAAAAGTTAATCATCCAGAACATCCTACAGTCCATTTTACTTGGGCTGTTTCCAAATGGCTACGAGCTCAAGCATATGATGGAATAGATGCTAGTTATGATACTCTCTATAAAGCTTTAGATACAATTATTCCAGTTTACGAACATTATATTAAGACCATACCTGATGAGCCTGAGTATAGGCTTTATGATGCGGCCTCGAAAGGTCTTAAAGCAAGGATTCATTTAGGAAGGAAGGAATGGTTAAATGTAATACTGGAGGGTATTAACGGATATACTGGAGTATTTACTGTACATAAAAACAACCCGGAGCTCTATGATTCTTATTTCCCTTTGGGAATTCTTAATTATTATAGTGGAAATATGTCTGGATTTGTCCGTTTTATGTCGAGTCTTGTTGGAATTCAAGCGGATAAAGATTTAGGACTTCGTTTAATTAATATTGCTTCTAAAAAAGGCGAATTTGCATGGATTGAGTCCTCTCAAGTTCTTGTTTTTATTTATCTTTGGATGGATTCGGACTTTATAAAAGCATTAGAAATATCTCAATTGTTAGTTGATAAGATTCCGGATAGTATTTATAACCAACATCTTCTTACAGAAAGCTTGATTAGAAACAACAAACTAAATTTTGCAAAGAAAAATCTTAAGAAAACATATATAATGGTTGAAAACGTACCACCGTTATTAAAAAAAAGCTGGATTCCCACATTGAATTACCAAGAGGCATTATTAGCATTTTATAATCATGATTTTAATCGCGCTATGATGTTGTCCACAATGTCAATAGAAAATTTCAAGGCGGAACTTGATACGCCATTAGGTTTTAGTTATCTTCTAAGAGGGATGATTTACGATCTGATGGGAGAGAGGAAAAATGCTGTTGCTGATTATCGTTCGGCAATTAATTTGGATAATCATACACGAGCGATAATTGATGCGAAGCAATATCTTAATAGACCTTATGTAGATTCTATCAAATAGCCATTTAATAGGTTTTTTTTAATAAGAAGAGTAATTTTTAGAAGGATATGGAATCTACAAAGCCAATAGATCGCCGAAAAACGAGACAAGTAATGGTTGGAGATTTACCAGTAGGTGGAGATGCTCCAATATCTGTTCAGTCTATGACTACTACAAAGACTGACGATGTAGAGGCTACAATTAAAGAAATAGATCGTTTAGAAGAAGCTGGTTGCCAAATAATTCGTTTAACGGTTCCTGATGAAGCTTCAGCACGAGCTCTACCTAAATATAAAAAACGAATGAACGTTCCTCTTGTGGCTGATATTCATTTTAATTATAAAATGGCACTTTTAGCTGTTGAAGGTGGTGCTGATAAGATTAGAATCAATCCTGGTAATATTGGGAGTCGTGATAGGGTTGAAAAAGTTCTTACAAAGGTTAAAGATGCTGATCTTCCTATCCGGATTGGCGTAAATGCTGGCAGTCTTGAACGTGATCTTTTGGAAAAATATGGATATCCTACTCCACTGGCTATGGTTGAGAGTGCTGAGCGTCATATAAATATTTGTAGAGAATTCGATTTTGAAGATATAATTGTTTCTCTTAAGGCTTCTGATGTTCGTTTAATGATTGATGCATATACTTTATTTTCAAAAAAGTTTGATTACCCA
>Ga0310344_10001746_pt1 | contig 16487 bp, 12 predicted proteins | sample HC15DNA20200_MG_FD_203801 | JGI IMG/M metagenome (GOLD analysis project Ga0310344, IMG submission 203801) | Marine microbial communities from station ALOHA, North Pacific Subtropical Gyre - HC15-DNA-20-200_MG | ecosystem: Environmental > Aquatic > Marine > Oceanic | place: Pacific Ocean: North... | reverse complement strand
ATAATCACAATTGTCGATGCAGACTTGAACTTAGATAGTGACTCAGTAGAAAGTTACACACTAGGTTTAGTTGAATGGGACTCTGACGCTGGAATAGTCAATCTTAACGACTCTAATACCGGATTCGATGCCGAACCCTCTGCATTCAGAGAAACAGGCAGTGATACTGGTATATTCCAGACAGTAATTGAGATGCCAGGCACAGTAGGCTCTTCATCAACCGTTGTAGACCAAGGTGAACAAATCGACTTAGAATATGTCGACTATGGTCCATCTGGTGAAAATAACTATAACGATGATACTGAAGACATCGAACTGACAATCTATACTTCCAACTTCGGTGCAACCATCGAATTGGACAGCAAAGTGTATACATGGTCTGATAGAGTATTTGTAACAATCGTAGCACCTGATCACAACACAGACAGCGCTCTTGTAGATGAGATTGGTGGATCTGGAAAGACCCTAACGGCTCAAACCAGAGAAAGCAAGCTCACAGCATACAAGATGGTTGAAACTGGACCTGATACTGGTATCTTCTGGGGTGAAATCACATTAATCGGATTCGCACACGACTCTGATGGTGATGGAACCAACGATGGACCATTCGGAACACAGGCAGCCAGCGCAGCAGGACCAACTGATGGATTATTGAAATCAAGTGAATCAGATGGAGTTACTGTATCCTTTGAATATACAGAGGATTCAACAGTAGTATCATCTAGCTTGATCAGATGGAACATTGGTGAAGTATCCTATGATGAGGACTCATATTTGTCATCATCAAGTGCAATCGTAAGCGTTGTTGATCCGGACATGAACACTAATCCAGATTCAGTAGAAAACTTCAAAGTTGATGTTTACTCTGATTCTGACTCTGGTGGTATTGAACTCACTGTAACTGAAACCAACGAATCTACTGGTGTCTTCGAAGGAACTGTATTCTTCACAAGTGATGATGCATCCAGCGGACATACACTAAGAGTTTCTGAAGGCGATTCAATTACAGCTGAATATTCTGACCACACACTACCTGAACCATATAGTACTTCCGATGACATTGACGTATCATCCACTGCCGTTATAGGCACTCAAACACCACCTCTTGAGAGAGCACCAGTTGCTAACGCAAGAGTTGTTGACGCATTTGGTAACTCACTAGCTGAGGTATCAGTTGATCAACAGGTACAGATTGAGGCAGACCTAGTCAACGGACAGGACGGTGACCAGTCATTTGCATACTTAGTACAGGTACAGGATAGCGATGGTGTTACAGTCTCATTGGCATGGATAACAGGACAGCTGTCTGCGGGTCAATCCTTCAGCCCAGCATTGTCATGGATACCTAGCGCATCTGGTTCATACGAAGCAACAGTCTTTGTATGGGAGAGCGTAGATAATCCAACTGCATTATCTGATACCGCATCAGTCTCTATACAAGTCGTATAAGAACACACACGTTAGACAATCAAACTTTCCCTTTTTTCTTTTTTTTAATTCAAAACCTAACGATAGTTATAGACTAAATCTAGATCAAAAAATCAGAAGTCATATCTATAACCTAATTTACAATAAATCAAAATGAAAGTTCTTATAATTATTTTATCCATCGTGTTATTTTCATCAGTGTTATTTACAGATGGATTTGCAGAGCTTGATGTAGCTATACCTCAATTGGTCTATGCACCAGGGGAGCCGTTGTTTGTATATGGACATGGAGAACCAACTGAGCCAATCATAATACGACTCTTTGCACCAGATAACACGATAGCAGAGTTTGAGCAAATAATGACATCTAGTGATGGTACGTTCCAACACTCTCTGCTACACTGGGGTGAACCTACACCAAACATACCATACGGTTCATACATTCTAGAAGTAATTAGTAACCAACAGGGGGGCCTGTCTAAGAAATTTGATATTAAATTTGCTTCAACATCAGAACTTACTAGCATACCAGTGAAAAGAGATATCACAACAACAGTCTTTGCACCAGAAACAGGTGCAGTTGGTAGTCTCTTTAGGGTATTTGTTCAAACTTCAAGTGATGGATTGCTAATCGGTGATGATCCAAAAACAATTTTGGGGACATCACATGTTCATTTACCAAATGGTCAAGTAGAAAATCTTGATGAAGTACTCAGTACCTTACATCAGGGTTTGTATTTTGTAGATTATTTCCCTGGGTTAGAGGGAACATATGTATTTCATATGGTGACATTTGATGAAGGTAACATTTCACATGGAAGTGCAGCAACACACGTTTTAACACAAGATATTTCTGGAATATCTGATCAAATTTTAGAACTCAATAAAGTTTTAGATGACACTGAAAAAGAACTTGAAAGATTAAAGACAGAGACTTCAAAATTTGGTTCAACATTAGAATCAGCAAGTGGTAACATTGATGAAAGTGTAGAAAATATTGATCAAAGTGTAGAGACAATTTTCGCCTCAGTTGAAAATATTGAAGAAGGTTCATCACAACTTAACGCACTACTATTTCCAATCGTGTCATCTATTGCAATAATTCTTGCATTGCAAATTGTTATTATAGCAAGAAGAAGGTAATTATAATATTCCAAGCATTATTTTATTACCATGATAAAATTTGCATTAGTTTTTTTCATTTTGGCATTTCTACCAATTTTAGTTATTGAGTCATCTGGATATATTGGAGGTGATATGATTGAAAACAACTTACTCTCATTTAATTTTGATAAAATTAAAAAAACTTCTGACATAATTACAATCAACGAATCTGATAATACTAAAAATTTAAAACGCTATATTGTATTTGGTTATGGCTCCACAAGTGACCTAGATGCCATAACAAACGGAATTTCAAATTCAGTTTCTTCTTCAAATGGTTTTTTTTCAGTTGTAACAATGCCTGAAAATAAAATTACAACATTAGAATCAGCTGGACTTAGTGTTGTGGAAGATTTTCCATTAGATTTTCATTCAGAATATATCAAATATGATCCTCATGCAAAAATTTCCGAAGTAGGAAATCTTGCAAACTCAAGACAAGTACATAATTTGTATAATGTGACTGGTAATGATATTACAGTTGCAGTAGTAGATACTGGAGTTGATTTTTCAAATAAAGATATGCAACATTCAGTTGCTAGGGATAGTGAAAATGTACCAATCATGCTTGATGCTGACGGTCAAGGAATAATTCTTACTAATGCAACTTTTGCTGCTAACATCGATAAATATGGAACCATAAAAAATTTCTCAAAATCAAAAATTAGTGAATTAAATACTACCTCTTCTGTATATGTCAAACCAAAAAATGAAGGTGTATATTTGAACCTTGCAAACAATGGTAATGGAACATCCCTCTTAGTCTATAATTCATTATATCCCATGATTGGAAGTGGTCCAATACTTAATGGAACGATCAGTGATGACATGAAAATTGGTAGAAACATGCATGATTATATTAGCTCACAAAGTGGAATTTATCACCTTGGTGTTATGTATCAAGTTGCATCATCACAATTACAAGTTGTGCCTGTGTTAGTGACCGACTCTGAAAAATCTGGATTTTATGACACAATAATTGCTGATATGTCAACATCTTGGAAAGATTACATCAGAGACAGTGAAGATGAAGAACCTGATTACGATTTTGATTTTACAGATGAAACACCAAGAAAAATTGGTGGTGGAAATGAGTTTCTATTATATGATTTTGATTCGGATGGGGAATCTGATTATAGTGCAGGAACAATTGGAGCCCAAGTTCTTGACATTTATGGTGTAATTAATGATGAAGCAGAAATGCTTGATACAATAGGCGCAATTAATGGAACACTATTGCCACCAATGGATCGTAATGGCGAATTTTTTGGTGTTATGACTGATCCATTTGGTCATGGTACATCAAGTGCGGCAACTATTGCATCAAAAGGAATTGTAGAATATGATCTTTACAATGACACAAAAAAATTTACAATTAAAGGAGTTGCACCTGATGCAAAAATAATTCCTGTAAAAGCATTGTGGTTTGGAGATATAGTATACTCATGGTTATGGTCTGCAGGATTCAACAATGATGATGTTAAATGGAAGTTTTCTGGTGAACCAAGAGCACAAATAATATCAAACAGTTGGGGCGTATCAAATTTTCCTATTTTTGAATATGCACCAGGTCACGATTTAATTTCACTTGTTATGGCAGCTTTATCCGTACCAGAATCACTCACAGATGATTATCCTGGAGTTCTTATGGTAATCAGTGCAGGTAACTCTGGTCATGGATATGGAACAATTGGTTTTCCTAGCACTTCACAATCAGCAATCACTGTTGGTGCAACAACTAATAACATCTTTGTTGGTTATGGACCATTCAAAGATGAACCAAGGTTTGGAAATAATACAAAACATGCAGATCACATCGTAGATTTTTCAAGCAGAGGACCCAGTATCATCGGTGATCCAAAGCCAGATCTTATGAGTATCGGGGCATATAGTTTTACACCAACTACGGTCACAAAAACTGCAATTAATTATACAGATCCAGCAGTGACATTATTTGGTGGTACAAGTATGGCTGCACCAATTGTTTCTGGAAGTGCAGCTCTAGTAATGCAAAGTCTTAATGAAAAATCAGAATCGTTCACACCATACAATGTAAAAAATATTTTAATGTCTTCTGCTAGTGACTTGCAAAATGATGTATTCACTCAAGGAACAGGATTAGTAGATTCATTCCAAGCTGTACGAAGTGTTAATGGTCATGGTGGAACTTTCGTTGTACATAATTCAATGACATCATCAAATATCGAGTCAGTTTTACGTGATTCAATAAATAATATTAACTCAACAGCATTAGGTTTTGATGAATTCAATATATCCCTAAAAGAAGTACCACAAACAAGTTGGTTTGGTGGTCGACTAGCACCAGGCGAAACTAGCACAACAACATTTACTATTGAAAATCCTGCTAACAAGACTCTAGAAATCCGCATAATTCCTCAAAAACTAAAACTAATTGGGGAATTTTCCATTAATGGAACAACAGAAACCCACCTTCAAGATCCCATCTTAAATAAATCGAAAACATATAGACCAAATTATATTCCCTTTAGTAATTTTACGTCACAAATCAATAGCGAACAAAATGCAACATCAATAAGTAAATTCCCAGAAGATTCATCATTACTCGTACTTAATGCTAATTTTGAATTTGACACTTTCATGAATAAAACAAATCCAATCTATGCTGATGATTTGCGAATATCCTCGCTTTATCTATACGATTGGGATGATAAAAACAGTGATACAGAAATCTCAAGTGATGAACTTTCCTTAGTGAATAGAGGTGGTTCTTGGGGCACTGTTCAAGAATTACGTGTTAGTGAACCAAAAGAAAAATTTGACGAGACTCCAATAGTTGGCATATACCCTGTTCCTTCAAGGTATTCTTTTTGGGGTGGTGATATAAAACAAAATTCCACATCGATGGATTATTCATTAACTGCAAGTTATTTTGGAAAAGATAATTGGAATGATTTGTCAGTTGAGAAGACTAGCATTTCTATTCCACCATTAAGTAATGTAAAAATTAATTCCACTATAACAACTACATTAGATCAAACTACAGGAATTTATGATGGGTTTTTGATGTTTGAAGGTAAACATCACAAGCTTAGCGTTCCCGTTAGTTATGCAATTACTCATGCAGTCGAAAAAGACATTCCAGTTGTAGTTCATGGAGAACAAAACGGAATTAATTATGGTAATGGTTTTGTAAAAGGTGCATTTGATATGACAAATCGTTACATGACAGGTGATTGGCGACAATACTTTTTGCATGTTGATGATAACACAATTAATTCCGGTGCAATTGAATTTTCATGGGAAGAAAAAAACACAAATCTTTCTGTTTTTGTTATGGATCCACAAGGAAAAATTATATCAACTAACATGCCAACTGGCGTATTTGGTCACTTTTTAGGCTGGCCATCTATTGATTGGCTTGGTACAACTCCCTTCAGTCAGGGTGGTGGATTCTTTCCTGTTAAAAACAAAGATGACACATCCACTGTGCTGTTTGCACCAATTAACCAGACAGGAACATACTCACTTCTAGTTCATTCAACATTGTTTGAAGGTAAAGAGTTAACAGAACCAATAACACTTGCTGCAAAATTCACAACAATAACTCCTGATAATACACCACCACAAATCATTTTGGAATTACCAAATTTCATGACTGCAGAAGATAAAATTTTACCTCAGATTATTGAAGATAATTTAGTTAGTGTTTCATACATGATAGATGGAATTGAAATTGAAACTCCAATAGATCAATTAGATGTATCAGATCTATCTGATGGTTCACATATTCTTACTATTAGTGCAAATGATCGTGTAGGTCTTGAAACAATAGAATCATTTAGTTTCATAATTGATAATGAACCTCCATCATTAGAGATAAAATCACCAAAAAATAATACTATAGTTTCTAACAGCCTTTTTCTTGATTTGAAACTAACTGATACAAATTTACCTGAAAAAGATATGATCACATTTTTACTTCCAACTGGTGAAAGAATAACAGACAAAACAACATATTCGTTTAATACAACATCCATGGAAGATGGTTCATACGAAATTAGTATCATGGGAATTGACAAGGCTGCAAATTCAATAACTCAGCAAGTGATGTTTGTTGTAGATCACACAATACTAGATAAACCACAGATAGTAGAATTTCAAGAATTTGATCCTATTTTGATACTAATCATAGTTGGTATTGCAGTAGCGATCATAATTGCAGTTGCTTTTTCACAAAAAAAGCAAAAAATTGTTAACAACCAATGAAATAAGGTTTATAACCAATCTGACAAGATTTCAAACTAAATGGTAGGTCAGGGTACTGGTAATCTCTCTAGAAGAGATTTTCTAAAATTGATGGGTGCCGCAGGTACAGGTCTAGCTTTTGCACCTTTTGTTCCATGGGGCACTTTCCTTCCAAACCCATCATCTGCTGCTGCCGAGAAAGTACCAGTTGAATTACCTGATGGAACGCAAGCCAATGTTAACACATTTCCCATTAACCACGCAGAGGTTATTACTTATCCAAAAACAGGTGACCGTGTTTTAGACGAAGAGGCATTTAGAAAATGGCAATTTATTAGATTACCTGAAAAATTTGGAGGCGATAAAAATTCTGTGTCATCATTTAGAGCATATAGTATGATCTGTCTTCATCTTTGGTGTGTATGGAAATATTGGCCACAAGAAGGACGTATGAGAGGTGAATGTCCTTGTCATGGAAGTATGTATGATCCTGTGACTGGAACAGCCTTTGCAGGACCTGCGTCATTACAAGCACCACCATCTGACACATTACCACAATTAGACTTTGAAGTTGATTCAGATGGTTATCTGTTTATTACACCACCCATTTGGGGACCAAATAAAAATGGAGTAGTAGGATATGGCCGCCATACAAGTTAGAAGAAACGGTACCCTTGCATTCATTTATTGGATATGGGATGGCATTGATAGAACAATCTTTACTGCAATAAAATTTTCATTCCCTGCAAGATTCGTAAGTCCATTTGGATTTTTGGGAATGCTCACATTCATCACATTCATTATCCTTGGAGTTTCTGGTGCACTGTTAATGTTCTATTATGAGCCTATATTGGATAGGGCATGGGATAGTGTAGAATTTATCAATAATGACGTTCCATTTGGTTTTCATATACGTAATATTCACTATCATGGTTCGAATGCAATGGTTATGCTTGCTATATTACACATGTATTATCAATACTTTAGTGGACGATATAAAATTAGAAATGAAATCCTATGGGTCACTGGTATAATATTAGGAACAGTTACAATTCTTGAAGCATTTACTGGTTATGATATAATTTTCAGTGAAAGAGCAGAACTTGCAATTAGTATTGCAGCGTCATTGACTAATTCTATACCGGTTGCCGGGCCGTTAATACGTGATGCAGCATTTGGAAGTGGATTTCATGATTTTGTACTGCGGTTCTATACGCAACATGTCTTTATCCTACCTATAGTCATGTTAGGTCTTATGGCAGTTCACTTTCCAAGATTCCTAGTATTTGATGTGCCAATGGTAATGGCAATATCAGGTGCAATCTTAATCACTGGTGGTGTTTTTCCTGTTGATCTTGGATTCAAGTTTCAACCGACAGTACCGCCTGGAATTACTGTACCTGAATGGTATCTGACAGGACTTTATGCATTTTTGAGAACACAGTATGATAAATTTACGACTGGAGTGTTATGGCCAGGGCTGTTTATACTGGCGCTGCTGGTAATTCCGTTTGTTGATAGATACAAAAAATTCTCTTGGAAAGATAGACCTTGGATCACAGCATTTGGAATTGTAGGAATTGCACAAATACTTGTTACTACGTATTGGGGATTCTATATCCCACCAGACTCTACATTGTCACTTGTCGAAAGACTAGTTATTGATCCAATATACCTTTACTCAGTTATGATATTGCTTGTACCGCTAGGCATAGGATTTAGCTATATGATGATACACCTTGCTAAAGAAGGAGAAAGAAAAGCAAAGTTGGCTAAAGAAAAGGGGCCACAGAAAGTATCACAGATAAGTCTCTCAGATAAATGGATCAATTGGGTTATAGTTGCTTTGATAGCATTTCAAGTATTTTTGAATATAGCGGCGTATAATGCAGCAATAAGTGGAATGAAGAACATGTCATTATTCTTGGCTGGTCTCATTTTGATAGTATTTGCAGGAATGTTCCATGTGTATAGATATGCAATGGCTAAAACCAAAGAAGTTCCACCACCACCAAGTAAGAAAGTCAAAATAACAAAATCTATTCAAAGTTCTGATTCTAAAGAACTCCCTCCACCTAGTGATTTACCACCTGATAATGAAGCAACCAAAACAGTTAGTCAAGGAGCTGAAAAGAGCTCTGTTACACCAGAGGCATCAAAACCTCAGATTTCAGAAATCAGACAAAATAATGCAGACTTGGAAAATGTAAAAGATCCAAGTACTGGAACATCTGATCTTAAAAAATCCTAGAGACAAATTTTCTAAATAAGCTTTATAAGAGTTCTAGAAACCATGCAAGCTATTGAGTACAACTGAACCTACATCAAGCCATGTATACGGAATCGGAATACTTGTAACGATCGTAGCGTTAGGGATGACTATTGGTTGGTATACAATGTACTGGCTACCCGAAGAGAATACAAAAGTTTCAGTTGATGAACATATTCTTCATCCAAGCGGAGAAACAATTATCAATATAATTGAAGGTTCTGCAAGTCCTGAGCAAAAAGATAACTATGTACCAAAACTAGTACAGGTACAGCTTACTATAGATAATCATGTAATTTGGAAAAATATTGATTCCACTCCTCACACTGTAACACCTGATAGCCATGATAAGGCTATCACTATTGATCCATGGAGTGGAGAATTTGGTTCCCCCGGTGTTGTATTATCTGGTGAAGAGTATGAATTTCTGTTTACTGAAGCACCACCAAATGGTGCTAAAGTAATAGAGTATCATTGCGAACCACATCCTTGGATGAAAGGTACTGTGGAAATAACTAAATCAAGATTCTAGGCAGAAAAAATAGCAAATAACTGATCACTTTCTACTTCTTTATGTTGTTCAATTATTGATGCGCGAAATTTTACATCATGCGATTCTTTTGGCTCAAAATCAATTGTTGCGGTGAATTCAGCTTTATCATCAATCATTACATCTTTACTAATAAATAATCTTGATACGTTTTGAGAAATTTTTTTGCCATTGTACGAACGCCATACAAGTAACTCATTTGAGCCAATTATCTGTGTATTAATCACAACACCATCATACAATCCTGGATAACCAACAACAATTGTACCTTTAATTTCATCATGGGGTGAGATAGTTTTACTTTCTAATTTTATTTCTATATCTTTCATGATGTTTTAATTATCAATTAGGATTAATAACTTATGAGAAGCGGGCCCGAAGGGCTTCGATCCCTTGACCATTGGATTAGAAGTCCAACACTCTATCCATGCTGAGCTACAGGCCCAAAAATTGAGCAAGTATTTACCATATTAAGGGTTTTTACAACCATTTTTTCTCGTGTGCTTCTCTTTCCATCTTAAACAAAAATTGTTGTGCATAACCTGCATAATATCCAAAATGTTCAACAATACGTTCATGTAGATCATCATATGTTTTTTCAGTTATTGTCTTCGTAGAAATTTGAAATTTTTCATAGTATTTTTTCAAAACCCTCAGCATCCATCTATCTAGTGGAAATGCTTCGAGTTTTTCTAATGAAAATAATAAAATGCAATCAGCTACCTTATTTCCAATACCAAATACTTGCTTCAATTCATTTTTTGCCTCATAGTAATTCATTTTTTTCAAGAGTTCAAAGTCTATCTTACCATCAACAACTAACATCGATGCATTCAACACAGCTTTTGATCTATAGCCTAAACCACATTTTTGAATCTCTGAAATAGATGCATTTGCTAAATCTGATGGTTCTGGAAATAGAAAAAAATCTTTGCCATGAACAATCCTTTTTTTTCCAAACATGCGACATAAATTTTGGAGTCTCGACTGAATGTTTGGAATATTAGAATTTGATGATGTAATAAACGAGATGTAACATTGGAATGGATTTTGTCGTGTTAGTCTAAGACCAGGGTATAGTTTTAATGCACTTTTGACAATCTTATCTTTTTTCAAATCCCTAGAAATTTTTCTAAAATTATCATCTAATCGAAAAAAATTTAATTCGTATTTCATATTTTTATCGAATTTTTGAAATTCCTGTAATACTAGTATTTTATGACCATCAATTCCATACCATTTTGAACCAATTTTTTTCCATAAAAACACCTGACCACTATTAATGGTTTGATCTAGATTTACCCTGGAATATCCTGACAAATTAGATTCGAACTGTTTCATCTATTGCTGGAGCATGAGCATCAAGTCCAAATCTTTCATGTATTTCTTCCGCAAATCTTGTACAAGATTGGTTGTCTCCATGAACTGTTAAAATTTTTGGATTACCACTAACATTTTTTATCATTTTAAATAAACTATCCCTGTCTGCGTGTCCTGAAAATTGAAATTGTTTTACTTGTGCTACAACATTAAGATCCTTTCCTCTAGTTGAAATTTTACCGGTTTCCAGTAATTTTTTACCAGGAGTATCATCTCCTTGATATGAAACAAGCGCAATTCCATTTCTTTCATCAAATGCTAATTGTTGTAGATAGTATACCGCATTACCTCCAACTAACATTCCCGCAGGAGAAATTACAACACATGGTTCTGTTAATGCACGTTTTCTATCTTTATGATCATTGATTTCAACCACTTTTTCTATTGCATCTTTGAATATTTTTGGATCCTTTAGATATTCTGGATATCTTAAGATTATTTCATTTACTTTTAAAGCCATTCCATCCATTATAATTCGGTGTTTAAAATTAGCATTTTTTAGAACACATGCAATTTCTTGTGAGCGTTCCACTGAAAATGATGGTATAAACAGTGTGCCTTTTCTATCCATTACCTCATTTGCAAACTCGATCAATCCTTCTTCCGCCTCTAATCTTGGCATTTGGTTTGATTGTGAATACGTGCTTTCTGTAATTAGTAAATCAACATCTCCAATATCTAAATCTGCAGAGGGCAACATTCTAGAACCTCTTAGGTTGATATCACCAGTATAGAATAATTTCTTGCCACCTGAATCAAGTAGAATTGTACTTCCACCTAACACATGTCCAGATGAGCGGAGCTCAAAAGATGCATTACCTCTAGTGATTTTTTCCTTAAACCCAACTTCCTTAGCTTTACTCATCATATTATTAACTTCAGGTATACCAAATGAATGAGCATTTTTTTCAATCTTTAACATATCTTCAATTAATAACTGACTAAGATCAAGTGTTGGCGGTGTAGCAAAAACATTGCAGTTGCCACTAACAAACAATGAAGGAACACATCCAGAATGATCAAGATGTGCATGTGTTATTATGATAGAATCAATATCTCTAGGTTTTACATGTAATGGGTAGGTAGGTGGACTACCTCTAGGGCTACCAAACATTACTCCATAATCTAACAAAAAATTTGTTCCATCACAATTAACCTGAAAAGCTGATCGACCAACCTCACCAGCTGCTCCTAAAATCTTTACTTCCACGAATAAAGTTTTTGATCTCCACGTTAAAAGCTTCTTCTCGTATTCTAGTGACTAAATAATTCCTCAATGTGGACAATTTGCACAAGCTTTAATTAGTGCAACCTAACAAAAGATCAAACATGGGAAGAACTTACGCTGAATGGATAGCATCCCAAGACCAAGCATTAGTTGCAAAGACACGTGCTGGTGATGAGGCTAACAAACCACTATTAAACCAGGTTAACTGGATTTGGGTAGCAAATCTTATGGCTCAAAAACCAGATCTTAATCCAACTTCTGCAGAATTATTGGATTGGGTAACATCTGGTCAAATCGACGCAATGAGAAAGTAACGTGATTTTCACGTATTTTCATTTATTTTTTAACGATTCTAGTGGATTCTATAGATAAAATAACACCGTTAATAACACTGTTAACGATCTCGTTCATGGTTTAAATACCAAATTACATCTAAATAATTTAGAAATAAAATGCCAATCGCAATACTTCCAGACATTGACGAACAAAGATGTATCGGATGTGCACTATGTGTAGAAATCTGTACAACTTTAGGCCCGGACGTACTCCGTGTAAAACCTGTTGAAGGTTGGAAAAGAGGTAAAGCATTTGTCTTTTATCCAGAAAGATGCATCTCAGACGGTGCATGTATTGGAGTTTGTCCAACAAAATCCATCTTTTGGATGAGACCAATGAATTACACTGCTGGTCAACCAGTACCACTTCACAAGAACGGTGTATTCGTTAAAGGTTGGGCAGAAGACGCTGCTCTATAAGCAACGTTTTTCAAATCTTTTTTCTTTATTTTATTAATAAGATACTGTGTGAATTATTGAATGTCAACCGACTTACAATCAAACAGAATTGTGATACCGATTTTCATTGCAACCATCATAGTCATATTTCTAATTTACATCCCAATTGTCTTTCCAGCATTGTTTTCCTCTCTTGTAGGAAATTATTCAGACACAATAAAAAACACATTCGAGTTTGGTCATCAAGCCTTTATTTTGATATTTAGTAACATCATAATACTAGGTTTTGGATTTGCTTACTACAAACAAAAATTACCAACCCAACTACAAAATACCATAGAAAAAATCAGTTCATTTGAAATTTCTAAAAAAACTACTATCATAGTTTTTTTCATTATTTTAGGAATTTATATTGGATTTTCAACACCAGAACTATTCTTAGATGAAAAATTACAATGGGATGACTATGAATCTGTATTATTACCAGCATTAGAATTATGGCCATATGAAGAATCAGATAATCCATACATCCAGGAACAAAACGATAGATATGTCAGAATGTTCCTTTTGGACGCTTCACTAGATATATTTCAGAATATCAAATTTTTGCCATTCATCTCAAGTATTATGGTTGTTGTTTTTACGTATCTTTTAACTACTCAGCTCTGTCAAAAGCGTTTTGCTGGAATTATTTCCATGGTTGTTTTACTTCAATGTAATATTTTCTTGAGGTATGATACAATTGCTGTATATGAAAATTTCTGGGTATTATTCTATCTCATCTCATTATATGTACTCAAGAAAGGATGGGTACTCTCTCCCATTTTCTATATTCTCGCGGTATTTTCGAAGGCGTATGTAGCTCCATTTTTCATAATGACGTTATTTTCTACATATCGTTCAAAAACTAGCAGAAGAACAAAACTTGCCATTTTATTATCATACGTCGTTATCATCTCAGTTGCAGTTATTGTTATTTATGCTGGAGAGACACTTTATCCAAAAGTCTTTGAAATAAATTTATCTAATTTTATACTTGGATTTGCAGCAACTGCATTCCAACTCAGATTCGATCTATTTCTTTTGATTATGTTATTACCAGTTTCAATTTTTCTATTCATTCTGGCAAGAAATAGATTGAAAGAAGCTGATTCAATTCTATTTCTAATATTTGGAACAATTAGTGCAGGTCCAGTTGTAGTTATGGCAACATACTTCTATAATGTAGAAGTATACAGAATAATTCCTATTATGGTATTTGTTGCTATAGGGATCGGACTATTTTTTTCAAAAAAATCTAAACAACTTTCCTAACGATTGTCCATTCAGCATAAATTTCATCACTGGGTTCGATACCTACCCGTGGAGGAAAAATCGCAAAGACATCAATTTGATGACCATTCATAGTTACTTCATAAGAGTAAATCCCAATACTTTCACTTTCTGCAATATAATATTCTGAAAAGACACCCTTCTCATATTTTTCACCGTCAATTTCGATAATTTCTTTTTCTTTAAAAAATATTTCAAAAATTTCATCGGTAAAACTTAGAGGTATATATCTACCACTGCTTGATTCCGCAACAGATGTTAGTTCACCTTGAGAATTTCTAACAGTTACTCTTAGATGAATATCATACTTTGATTCAAAATTATCCTCTCCTATTGCACCATGTGTTGAAACAGTAGGTGTAACGCTGATCAACCTTGCTTTCGCATTTATTATTTTTTCATTATCCTTATCAATAGTTAGTATTTTTTCATATAGATCCAACGCCTTTTGATGTTCTCCGATATTTGCAAATGCTGCAGCCTTGCTTGTTAACCCTTTGATATTTTCAGGTTCAATTTTTAATAATCTATCAAAGTATGTTATAGATTCACTCGATTTATCAAGTGCAATTAACGCTGATCCTTTGTTTAGTAATATAGGCACATTATTAGGATCAATTTCTAGAATTTTATCCAGATAAGGTAATGCTTCTTGAAATCTTTCTTCTTTAAGTAATGAAATTAAAACTGAGTATATTTCATTCAGATCTTTTTCTTCTGATAAGGTTGAATCTTGTGCAAATACGATTTGCGTCATACCAAATAGAAGTAAAGCAGATAAAGAAATTGACACTAATAGATACTTCATATAATTAGCTGAATCATATCATAGATAAATTCTTCATCGAATTGATTTTTTTTTAATACCATTCGGGATTAGTTTTTTAAAGTATTGTAAAAATGGATCATTTTTCGATATGTATACAGTATCAAATTTGTTCTTTGCAAAGAATTTTTGCCATGTTTCCTTAAACACAGGAAAGTCATTAGGATTAAAGTCATTTCTTGTCATTACATAATGCGATGCTGGAAAGATATCTCCAATTTCAATAGGAATAATTCCTAGAAACTGATTATAATTACAAAACTGAATAGAACTAGGATCCTTGAATTTTCTTCTTAAATCATAATATTCCTTTGAGACATATGCAGGTTTTTGATTTGTATCTCGTGTAATGACAACAATTTTTTTCTTTGATTTGAAATTTTGAACGTATTTGTGGAAATTGAGTATTTCTGGTCGAAATTGATCAATGGGGGAAAATAGGAAAATTGCCTTTTCTTTGAATTTTGGTGTAGTATCAATAAATGTTTTAGAATTTTCTACAAATAGCTGAAGAGTTTCAAAGAGTTTTGGGTGTGCACGTGCTTTTTTGATGACATATTCCCATAATCTACCTTCACGTATTGCTTGCTTTACTTTATTTACTTCAGATTTTATTGAATATAGATTAAGTAATGCAATCATATCTGTCCGTTTATCCTTCTTTAACTCACGTAATTCTTTTGGAGTAAATTTTTGTGAAATTTCACAATCAAACGGAAAATACTCTAGTTCATCCAAACGCCTAGTCCCGTCTTCTGTTATTATTCGATCATGTTTTGCATAAAGTATGTATGATGCAGAATCAAATGTATCACACCCAAGTGCTACTGCTAGTGGAATTGTGAGTGGATGACCTGCACCAAATAGATGCAATGGTATTGAGCTAGGTATTTGTTTTTTTGCAGTAATAATCATCTGTGCAAGTAATTTGTATTCATATGCTTCCATAAATTCAACAGGACTACCTAACGCAAGCATGGGAAATTTCATATTAACTAGTGATCTTGTGCATTTTCTCACCAGATCAAAGTGTTCTCCTCCTTGAATAGGACCGAGCCAAATCTGACCATTGTTTTTTCTTTTCTTTATTGTATTCTTACAAACCTTAAGTGTGTGATCAACATATTCTGCAGCTTGTTTCTTTGCAAGTCCAAAACCAGTAGGTTTATCCAATGGAATAGCAAAATCAGTCATTATATCTGTCTCAAACCTTGCCATTGCTGATGGTTTTACATCCACTTCACCATATTCTAATACTTGATAGCCACCAGAATCAGTCATTACTGCACCATCATAATTAATTATTTCATGAATTCCTTTTCTTTGAGCAGTATCACCAAAACGTTTCA
>Ga0310344_10001745_pt1:0-15000 | contig 16499 bp, 13 predicted proteins | sample HC15DNA20200_MG_FD_203801 | JGI IMG/M metagenome (GOLD analysis project Ga0310344, IMG submission 203801) | Marine microbial communities from station ALOHA, North Pacific Subtropical Gyre - HC15-DNA-20-200_MG | ecosystem: Environmental > Aquatic > Marine > Oceanic | place: Pacific... | reverse complement strand
CCGAAGCTCCCAGGTCGCGGGCGCCGTCGCCCACATGTCCCTTCATCTAAACCAACAATGTCAAAGAGCCACCACCACAAACCAAAACCCGATCTCAAATCGCAGAAGCGACAAAATCAGGCGGACAACCATCGTTCCCCGATTTTCCTACCGGGGGACCGATTGTCCGTCTATGTTGGCGACCGAAGCAGCAGAAAAACCGGTGAAAGCCGGCAGCACCGCGTCGGTGAAGCGCCATATATGGGCACCTCATTCACCCGTCAACCGCATTTTGCACTTTTCTTTCATTCACCCCAAAAACCCCCAAAATCCCGGCCCAAACACCAATAACCCCACACTCCAAACATCCTCCCCAAACCACCAAACCCAACCCCCATCCCTCCCCCTCCACCACTCAACCCACACCACACAAACCCAATATAATCACTCAATATCAATATCTTACAACAAAACATTACACCCCGAATCACGCACAAACCAACCGAATCGTTCGCCGAACTTACGCTGCGACAACCGGCCTGCGAGCGCGGGAGGCGCGAAGCGATGCGGCCGAAAACGACCGCGCTACGCCGAGCACGCCTCGACCAGCGTACCAACGAAGCCCGTCGGGCGAAAAATCGAACGCTTCGCTTCCGATTTTTCGATCAATTCATGATTGCGAACTTTTCATATCAGCGAATTTGAGGCATGACGCGCTCACGCCGAAACAATTCGCACGGGAGAGTCCCAATCAATGTCGCAAAATCTTGAACAGCTGCTGCAGGGCCAGGCCGATGTCGTCGGCTTCCTGCGCAACCAGCAGGTCGGCCCGAACGTCTATCCGGGCGTGCCCGCCGAATATTCCAACTGGCGCGCGGAACAGTGGGCCTGGGGCCACACGGCCGTGCTCTACAACCAGTCGTATCACATGGTCGATCTGGCGGTGCGCGGCCCTGATGCGTTCAAGATGCTGGAATATCTGGCGATCAACACCTTCAAGGGCTTCCAGCCCGATCGCGCCAAGCAGTTCGTGCCCTGCACGCCGGATGGCTACGTTATTGGTGACGTCATCCTGTTCTATCTCGACGAGAACGAATTCAACCTCGTCGGCCGCGCGCCGTCGATCGAATGGGTCGAGTATCACGCCGCGAGCGGCAACTGGAACGTGACTATCGAGCGGGACGAACGCTGGGCGATGCGCACCGACGGCAACCGCAATTCGTACCGCTTCCAGATCCAGGGCCCCAACGCGATGAAGATCATCGAGAAGGCCACGGGCAAGCCGGCTCCCGAACTGAAGTTCTTCCATATGACCCGCATGACGATCGGCGGCAAGGACGTGCGCGCGCTGCGCCACGGCATGGCCGGCCAGCCGGGCTTCGAGCTGTTCGGCCCGTGGGAAGACTATGCCGCCGTCCACGGCGCGCTGGTGGAAGCGGGCAAGGACTTCGGCATGGCGCTGGTCGGTGGCCGTGCCTATTCGTCGAACACGCTGGAATCGGGCTGGATCCCCTCCCCGCTTCCCGCGATCTACACGGGCGAGACGCTGAAGCCCTATCGCGAATGGCTCTCCGCCAATTCCTATGAAGGCAAGTGCTCGGTCGGCGGCAGCTATGTGCCCGACAGCATCGAAGGCTACTACACCAACCCCTGGGACCTGGGTTACGGGCCGTTCGTGAAGTTCGACCACGATTTCATCGGCCGCGCGGCACTGGAAAAGATGGCGGCCGGCCCCAAGCGCACCAAGGTGACGCTGGCGCTCGACAACGAGGACGTGATGCGCGTGCAGTCCTCTGCCCTGAGCAAGGGCGAACGGGCCAAGTTCATGGAATACCCCAGCTCGGTCTACGCCATGCACCCGTTCGACCTGGTGCTGAAGGACGGCAAGACGGCCGGTATCTCGACGTGGATCGGCTACAGCGCCAACGAGGGCAAGTTCCTGACGCTGGCCATGATGGAACCCGGCTTCGAAACCCCCGGCACCGAAGTATCGCTGCTGTGGGGCGAACCCGATGGCGGCACCACCAAGCCGACCGTCGAACCCCACGTCCAGACCGAGATCAAGGCGGTGGTGGCCTCGGTACCCTATTCGGAAGTGGCCCGTGACAGTTATGCCGAAGGCTGGCGCACACGGAAGTAATTCCGCGCAAGCCTGAAGCGTGAGCGCCGGCCCTCCCCGACAGGGTCGGCGCTCTTTTTTTGCCCGAATTTAGTTTGTAAACCTAACAATTCATGGCATGATCGTTCACGGAAAGAGGATGCCCAGGAGAGCAACCGGCATGGCCGCGAACAACACCATCACCTTCCACGATCTTGCCCTGTCGACCGGCGCCACGATCAGCCCGTTCGTCTGGGCGACCAAGTACGCCGTCAAGCACAAGGGCTTCGAGCTGGATGTCGTGCCCGGCGGCTTCACCGGCATTCTCGAACGCACCGGTGGCAAGACCGAGCGCCTGCCCGCGATCGTCGACGACGGGGAATGGGTGCTCGATAGCTGGGGCATCGTCGAATATCTTGACGCCACATACCCCGACCGCCCCGCCCTGATCCCGCACGAAAGCGTGGCAGCGACGTTGAAGGCGCTGGATCACTGGTTCTGGAACGCCGCCGTGGGGCCGTGGATGTTCTGCTTCTGCGCCGATTATCGCAACCTTTCGCTGCCGCAGGACCATGCCTACGTCACCCATTCGCGCGAGAAGATGCTGGGCCGCAAGCTGGAAGAGGTGCAGGCGGGACGCGAGGAACGGCTGCCCAAGATCTCCGCCGCGCTGGAGCCGTTGCGCGCCGCTTTGGCGCAGCACGCCTGGCTGGGCGGTGCCACCCCCAACTATGCCGATTTCCGCATTATGGGCGGCATCCTGTTCACCGCGTCGGTATGCCAGACCCCGGTATTGGCCGAAGACGATCCGCTGCGCGACTGGATCGAGCGCTTCCTCGACCTGTACGGCGGACTGGGCCGCCACCCCGGCCTGTTCCCGCTGTTCGGACTGAAGCAGCGCGATGGCGATCCCGACCTGTTCAACCGCCAGGCGGGGCAAGGCGGAATCTACAAGCGCAACACCGGGCCGGAATCGACCCGCGCCGAAACGCAGCGAATCACCGAAGGCATGGCTGCCGCCTGAGGCATCGGACACGATCACAGCACCCGGAGGGCGCGAACCACGCCCTCCGTTGTGGCGATCGACGGGCAAGGGCCTCACTCTGGTCCTAACCTGCTGCATTGCATGGCAAGAATTGCACGCCCCGTCGCACCCGGGACTGTCCAGAAGAAACCTTTGCTGCTTTCGCGATTTCGTTCGATCGGTCCCGCCCGTGCGGAGACAGGTCCGGCGGATCCGGCATTTGCCTGATTCCGAACGAAATCTGGGGTCGCAGTTGTTGACGTTCTCTCGTGCTTCGCTTGATGCGCCGCTGCTGTTCGCGGCGATCTCCGCCTGCCTTTCCGCGCTTGTCGCACTGGCGCGATACAGGGAGCCGGTGCGACTGGCGCCCTCCCGGTTGCGCGACCTGTGCGAACTCTGCGCGCTGGCGGCGGCGGCGCTTACGGCCACCGTGCTTCTGGCTGGCCCTGCCCCCTCGTTGTCGGCCACGCCGCTGTTGCTCGCAACCGTCATCTTCGCGAGCCTGTGCATGGTTGTGCGGATCCGGGTGGAGCGCCTGAACAACGCCGGCATCGCCTGGCATGCCGCGCAAATTCTCGCGATGACGGTTGCGACAGGCTGGAGCGCGCTGTTCATCGGCGAAAGCGATTTTCCCGGCTGGTTCCGCATACCCGCCCTGATCGGGCTGGCGCTGGGCACGGTCGTTGCCCTGGCCGCGATGGCTGGCAGCGTCGCGCGTGACGCCGCCATTACGCATGAACGCTGGCGGCGGCCGGTATCGCCGGGCAGCGCATCGGCAAAGGCGGCTCGTGAACCGAAGGTCTCGCTCCATCTGCCCTGCTATTCCGAACCGCCTGCGGTTGTGATGGGAACGATGGATCGCCTGGCGGCGCTCGCCTATGCCAATTTCGAAGTGCTGGTCTGCGACAACAACACGCCGGACGAAGCCCTGTGGCGTCCGCTGGAAGCCCATTGCACTACGCTCAATCGGCAGCTTGGCCGCACCGTGTTCCGCTTCTTCCACGTCGCCCCGCTGGAAGGCGCGAAGGCCGGCGCGCTCAACTTCTGCCTCGACGTCATGGCGCGCGATACCGAGATCGTTGGCGTGATCGACGCCGATTATCACGCCACGCGCGATTTCCTGTCGCGGCTGGTGCCGCATTTCGCCGATGCCAATCTGGGCTATATCCAGACTCCCCACGATTATCGCGGGTACGCGGGCAGCCCGTGGCTTACCGCCTGCCATTGGGAATACATGCCGGTGAACAAGGTCGACTGGCGTGGCATCAGCGAATACGGCGGCGCATTCACCATCGGCACGATGTGCCTGCTGCGCACGCAGGCGCTCAGGGATGCGGGCGGGTGGGCCGAATGGTGCCTTACCGAGGATTCCGAGGTTTCGGTCCGGATGCGGGCCACCGGCTGGCACGGCCTTTACTTCAACGAAACGTTCGGACGGGGACTGATCCCCGAAACCTTCGACGATTACCGCAAGCAGCGGTTTCGCTGGACCGCCGGCCCCGTGCAGCAGTTGCGCCGCCACTGGCGGCTGTTCCTGCCGCAGCCCATCGCCGGAGCGCTGCCGGGCTGGTCGAAGCTGCTCGAAGTGTTGCGCTGCGTCGCCCCGCTGCAGCGCGTGGGAGCGCTGGTTCTGACGCTGGCGGGCACGGTTTTCATGGGCCTCGCCCAATCAGCCCGCGCCGGCGATCCCGTGGACATCCCCAACGTGGTGTGGGCGCTGATGATCCTTGGCGCGATGACCTGGTGCGCGCGCACGGCGCACCGCTATCGCCTGTCCGGCTGCCATGAGCCGCGCGATATGGTGCTGGGCGAAATCGCCCGCGCCTCGCTTACGTGGATCGTGCTGCTCGGCGGCGTCGCCGGGCTTTCCCGCCGTCCGCTCGCCTGGCGCCGCACGCCCAAGTTCGCCGTGTCCGCGTCGCGCCGCTCGCCTTTCGTCGATACGGTGGCGGAAACCACGCTCGGCGCGTTGTTCCTCGCGCTGACGGTAACGATCCTGGCGATAGACACCGGTTGGGGGAGCGAGACCGCATGGCTGCTGGCGCTTCAGCTTGCCAGCCTGTCGGCCGCGTTCCTGTGCGCCCCGGTCATGTCATGGCTGGCGCAGCGGCACGCCCGGCAGGCTTCGCGCGCCAATCACAAGCAAACGATCCACAAACCGGCGGGAAGCCTGCACATCGGACCGGTTTCCGCGCCCGTCCCGACTACGCTTCCCTGATCGCGTCCGCGCTGCGCTGGAGCAGTATTCTGATCCGCTGTTCCAGCGCGGGGTCGAACCGGACCGCGGGCACCGCCACGCTGAACACGCCGATCTGCCGGTCGCCCAGCCTGACCGGCACAGCCACCCCGCAAATGCCAAGCGTGGCCCGCTCGCGCGCGGTGCAGAAGCCGTTTTGCCGGATCTCAGCGATGTCGGCGCGAAGATCGGCCTCCGCAACGCGTGTCTTCGGCGTCAGTTGCTCCCGTTCGCTTCGCGCGAAATAGTCCGCCAGCTCCGCCTCGGCCATCCCCGCCAGCAGGACCAGCCCGCCAGCCAGCCCGTGCAGCGGCTTGCGCGTGCCGGGATCGATCGCATAGCGCAGCGCCTGATCGCTGGCTTCGGTCACCAGCGCCTCGGCATCCCAGCCGGCGCGGATCATGAACGACGAAGTCTCGTTCAGTTCGCTGCGCAAGGCGCGCACCAGCGGCGTCACCCTTTCCGCCAGCGAAAGCGAGGACACGGGCGCGCGCAGCCGCTCCAGGCCTGGTCCCGGCAAGTAGCGCCGCCCTTGCCGAGCCAGGTATTCCCGCTCGGCCAGCGTCGCCAGCAGATAGGACAGGCTGCTGACGGGGATTCCCAGCGCCGCCGCGATTTCCTGCGCGATCACGCCCTGCGGATGCGCCACGACGAACTCGATCACATCGAGCGTGCGCATCGCGGACTTGACCGGGGCGGCAGCGCCCGCCTGGCTGGCGCTCATGGCCTTACCCCTTGAACGTCAGCGATCCGCGCCGCTCGGCGAAGCGCCATCCGGCGGCGGTCAGGCAGAAGCGGTCGTGAAACGAGCCGACCAGTGGCGGCCCATCCGCTGTAAACAGCAGCATCGCCGACGTGCCCCGCGCGGTAGCCGGGCCTTCGACATCGATCACGACGTTGGAGCAGACGTGCCGCGTGGTGCGCGGCGGGCGGGCCTTGAACGCGGCGAGGATCGCCTCGCGCCCCACGACCGGCTGGTCCGGCGCCGTCGGGCGAAACATCACGCCATCCTCGGCATAGAGCGCGGCCACCTCGTCCCAGCGCGCCTCGTCGTTGAGGTTGGCATAGAGCGCAATCAGGCGGGCGCAATCGTGCTCGACGGCCCGGCGATCATCGGGGTTCATACCTTGCTCCTTGTGTTCGGCTTCAGAGACGGCCGGCTTACATACGGGCCGCCGCGATGTCCGCACCTTCGCGCAGCGACCGGAGCTTGCGCCATGTCACGATCGGATCGATCTTGCCATAACCGGCAAACGTGCCGAAGCCGCAATCGGTGCTGGCGATCACGCGTTCGGGGCCGACGAATTCGGCAAAGCGCTCGATCCGCTGCGCGATCAGCTCGGGATGCTCGATATAGTTGGAGCAGGTGTCGATGAGGCCTGGCGCCAGCACCTTCCAGTCGGGCAGCCGCGCGTCCTTCCACACCTTCCATTCGTGTTCGTGGCGCGGGTTGGCGGCCTCGAACAGCACCGTGGCGGGGCGTGCCTTCAGCACGATGTCGATGACCTTCTCCAGCGCGATGTCGTGATCGTGCGGGCCTTCGTAGTTGCCCCAGCACACGTGCATCCGCATCTTTTCGGGCGGGATATTGGCCGTGGCGGCGTTCAGCGCCTCGACGTTCGCCGCCGCAACCTTGAGGAAGTCCTCCTCCGCCATGTCCTGATAGCCGGTATGGCGCGACATCGCGAGGTCGGGGCAGTCGAGCTGGAGGTAGAACCCCTCGCGCACGATCGTCTCGTATTCCTCACGCATCGCATCGGCGAGGTCGGCCAGATAGGCCTCGTGGCTCGGATAGTGGCGGTTCACCTGGAACGCGGTGATAAGCCCGGGCGAAGCCGCGTTCATGAAGGCTTCGGTATCCGGCGCGCCATGCTTGGCGAGCGCCGCCTTGAAGCGGCGGATATCCTCGTGCAGCGGATCGAGCGTGACCAGCTTCACCGGACCGATGCACGAAGCCCGCACGAATTCCTGGCTACCCATGATCGCCGACAGCTTTTTGGCGAGGTTGGGCACTTCGGCCAAGTCTGCCGCGGGCTTGCGATCGATATGGCCGCCAAAGCCGGACAGCCGCTCGATCATGTAAGTGGAATAGCCGACCTTCCCCAGTTCGCCATCGCTGACCACGGACACCCCGGCTTCGACCTGCGCCTTCACCGCCGCATCCACGGCGGCGGAGACCTTGGCGTCGAACTCGGCCGCGTCGTAAGGCTGGCCGCCATCGCGCGCCAGCAGCAGCGGCGTCAGTTCATCGCCGCGCGGCAGACTTCCGACGTGCGTGGTCTTGATCTTGGCCATGCGGCTCTCCCAATGCTCGATCAGTTCATATTCGTGAAAACTTCATAGCAAGGAACAGGCGCGACGCAAGCGGCCTACGGCGCGATCACCGCACGGATCGCGCGCGCCTCGGTAGCCTGGGTATCCTGTTGCGGATCGATTGCCAGTACGCGCTCCGCCAGCGCGCGGGCCACGCTTCGATGCGCCTTGACAGAAATATAGCTATAACTAGATTTCCAGTCGATTGGGAAGGGACATCATGGGGCGACTCGGATTGCGTGGGGCACAGGGCATGTTCACGGCGGCACTGCTGGCGCCAGCCCTGCTTGCACTAGCGGGCTGCGGTGGCTCCGGGCCGCCGGCGAAGCCACTGACCGAAGCGCAAAGCGCCGCCCTGACCCCGTCCGATCCGCATCTGGCCGAGCTCTACGGCGCCTCGTGCAAGGCCTGTCACACCGTCCGCGCCTCCACCGCGCCGCTGGCCGGCGATCGCACGATGTGGGATGCCCGCTGGAGCAAGGGGCCTGACGCGCTGCTCGCCAGCGCCATCCAGGGCAAGGGCGCGATGCCCCCCGGTGGCCAGTGCCTTGCCTGCACGCCCGATGATCTCAAGGCGCTGATCCGGTTCATGGCCGGCCGCGAAAAGGAATAGGAACCATGGCATTGCTCACGCGAAGGAAAGCCATTCTGGGAACGGTGGGCGTGCTGGGAGCCACGGCGGGCGGCCTGACGGCGCGGCGGGCCTGGCTTGATCGCGAACCGGCCTCCCCGCCCGCGCTCGACGGATCGGGCCGCGTGCTCTGGACCAACTGGTGCGGCCTCGAACACGCCTATCCGGAACGTCGCCTCGCTCCCGCCAGCGAATCCGAACTCGTGCAAGCACTGCCCGCCGCCCCCACCCCGATCCGGCCGGTCGGCGCCGGACACAGCTTTACCGCGCTGGTGCCCACATCGGGCACCATGCTTTCGCTCGACCGCATCGCCGGGCTGGCGGGCCATGACGATGCCACGCATTCGGCCCGCGTCCTGGCGGGAACGCGGCTGGCCGCGCTCGGCCCCGCGCTTGCGGCAATCGGGCAGGAGATGCCCAACCTGCCCGACATAAACAAGCAATCGCTGGCCGGCGCGCTCGCCACCGGCACCCACGGCACCGGCAAGGGCCTGACCGCGATCCACGGCGGCGTCATCGCGCTGCGGCTGGTCACGCCCGATGGCACGGTGATCGAGGCCGCGCCCGATCACGAACCCGAGGTGTTCCACGCCGCGCGCGTGGGCCTCGGCGCGTTCGGCGTGCTGACCGAAGTGACCCTGCGCAACCAGCCGTTGACGCGCGTGCGCAAGGAAGTGCGGATCGTCGATACCGAGGAACTGCTCGGCCAGTGGCCCGCGCTCGCCACGCGCCATCGCAATGCCGAATTCCTGATCCTGCCCTTCACGGGCAAGGCCGCGCTGATCACGCACGATGTCTCGACCGAACCGGTCCGCCCGCGCGGCCCCGATCGCGATACCGATGTGCTGATGCAGTTGAAGCTGCTGCGCGACGTGTTCGAATACACCCCCGCCGTGCGCAAGCGCGTCGCCGCCCATTTCCTGAAGGACGAGCAGCCCGAAGTGGCCATCGACCAGGGCTGGAAGCTCCTGTCGAACGAACGCCCCGTGCGCTTCAAGGAGATGGAATACCACGTTCCCATCGAACGGCAGGTGGAGGCCCTGCGCGAAGTGGTCCGGCGCATCGAAAGCCAGGCGCACGACGTGTTCGTGCCGATCGAGGCGCGTATCATCGCGCCCGACGATGCCTGGCTCTCCCCATTCTACCAGCGCGAAAGCGGTTCGATCGCGGTTCACGCCTATTACAAGGACAGCCACCAGTTCATGTTCGACCTGATCGAACCGGTGCTGCGCGAGGCGGGCGGGCGGCCGCACTGGGGCAAGCTCCATTCGCTGTCGCGCAAGGAACTCCAGCCGCTCTATCCGATGTTCGCGCAAGCCGACGCGGTGCGCCGCCGGCTCGATCCGCAAGGCCGGATGCTCAACCCCTTCCTGCACAGGATTTTCGATGCCGCCTGAACGCAAGACATCCTCGCGCCGCGCCGTGCTCGTAGGCGGCGGCGCGATCGCCGTTGCCGGGCTCGGCGTCCTTGCCCTGCGTCCGGCGGAGACGGGCGGCGGGCACGATGCCTATTTTGCCACGCTCGCCGCCGCGCTGCGCCGCGCCGGACTGATGCATCCCGTGTTGGTGATCGACCGGCAGCGGCTGGACGCGAACGTCAGGGCCATCCGCGCCTCGGTCGATGGCGCGAAACTGCCGTTGCGCGTGGTCGCCAAGTCGCTGCCCGCCCCCCGCCTCATCGAACACGTGCTGACCGGCATGGGCAGCCGGCGGATGATGGTATTCAGCGCCGAGATGCTGCTGCAACTGCTGCCGCTTTACGCCGACGCCGACATGCTGATGGGCAAGCCCCTGCCCGCCGCCGAATTCGCTCGCGTGATCGACCGGGCCGGGCCACAGGCCGCCGCCCGCCCGCAATGGCTGATCGACACACCGCAGCGGCTTTCCGAATACGCCGCGATCGCCAAAGCGCATGGCGTACCGTTGCGGGCGAGCTTCGAACTCGATGTCGGCCTGCACCGCGGCGGATTTCCCGATGTCACGGCCTTGGCCCCCGCGCTCGCCTTCGCGCGCGACAACGGCGTGCGCATCGCCGGGCTGATGGGTTACGACCCCCATGTTCCCAAGATGCCGCTTCCCGATCGCGCCTATGCCGCCTCGCAGGCCACGTATCGCGCCGCCATTGACGCCGTGCGCCACGTCGTCGGCAATGCAGCGCCGCTGACGCTGAACGGCGCCGGCAGCCCCACGTTCCGCTGGCATTGCAAGGGCACCGTGGCCAACGAAGTTTCGGTCGGGTCCGCCTTCGTCAAGCCGGGCACGTTCGACTATCCCGACCTTGCCGATCTGGCGCCGGCCGCCTTCATCGCTTCCCCCGTCATCAAGGCCGTGGCGGACATGCGCCTGCCGGGCGTGGAACCGCTGTCCGGCCTGATGCACTGGTTCGATCGCAACAGCCAGCGCGGCTTCTTCATGCATGGCGGGCATTGGCTGGCCCAGCCCGTCTCGCCACCGGGTCTGTCCTATTCGGGCCTGTTCGGGCGGTCCTCCAACCAGGAGCTGCTGCTCGGCTCGGCCCGCACGAACCTGCGGCCGGACGACCACGTCTTCCTGCGACCGGACCAGAGCGAAGCGCTGTTCCTCCAGTTCGGGGACATCGCGGTGTTCGACGGGCACACGATCACCGAAACATGGCCCACGCTGCCGATCAGCGCCTAGGGAAGCGCCTTCAGGCAATCAGGCGATCGATGAACCAGTAGCTGGCGGTAATGCCGATCGCATAGGTCGCGACAAGCGTCGCGGGGCGCAGCGCCTGCGGAGCGACACGCCGCAGCAACCCGATCACGACAAGACAGACCGCCACGATCACCAGTTGCCCCGCCTCCACGCCCAGATTGAACGTCAGCAGCGCCATTGGCACGTCGGTTTCGGGCAAACCGATCTCCCGCAGCGCGCCGGCGAAGCCGAAGCCGTGCAGCAGTCCGAACAGGAAGGCGACCACCCACGGCACCCGCTCCGACAGGCGCGGCGCGCCGTCGCGGCGTTTCACGATCTCCACCGCCAGGAACACGATGGACAGCGCGATCAGCGCCTCCACCGGCGCCTGCGCCAGTCCGAACAGGCCCAGCGTGGTGCCCGCCAGCGTGATCGAATGCGCCACCGTGAACGCGGTCGCGGCGCGCACTACGGTCCACAGATGGCCCAGCAGCAGCACCAGCGAGACCACGAACAGCAAGTGATCATATCCCGCCAGGATGTGTTCGACGCCCAGCACGAAATAGGTTCGCGCCACTTGCAAGCGCCCTGGCTTCGCCGCCACTTCCACCATCGGCTGCGCGGTGGTGAGCCGCTCGGCCTGAACCGGCCGGCCCAGCGGCGCCACCCGCAGCAGCGCGTCGGTGAACGTGGTCTCCATGCCGGAAAGGCCCACTTTCTGCCCTTCCAGCGATCCCCGGCAGGTTACATCGCCGGTCGAGATCACCGAGCCGCTGTCCAGCCGGCTCTCGCGCGGGGTGATCGTGCAGAACGCCGGCAGCGCGGGCCGTGCGCGCGTGGCCAGCCCGCCAAGGATCGGCGCTTTCCACACCAGCTTCCAGTGCGCCGCGTCCCGCTGCGTCAGTTCCAGATAACCCGGCCGCAATTCGTCCGCCCGCGCCGGCGCGCTGATCGCGCACAGCACGGCGAGCATGAGCAGGACAAGGCCGCGCACCGTGTTCACTTGGGTTGCTCGATCACCACGTCATAACCTTCGACGATCTTGCGATAGGCCTCTTCTTCCGCCTTGCGCACGTTGGCTTCGTGCCAGTCGTTCGCAAGCTGCTGGCGCGCCTCGGCCACCGTCGGCGGCTTGGCCGCGATCACCGCGTCGACGCGCACTAGATGCAGGCCAAGGCCCGAGGTGACCGGCCCGGTCCATTCGCCGCGTGGCAGCTTGCGCAGCGCCAGCGCGAAGGCGTCGCCGAAACTGGCGCCGATGGAATCCGCGTCCGCCGCCTCGTAGCGCGGGTTGAGCGGCGCCGCCTGGGCAAAGCGCGCGGCGTCCCCGCCCTGTCGCAGCACCGCCAGCGCATCGCGCGCGGCCGCGCGGGCGGCGGGGCTGTCCGCCCCCAGATAGAGCTGCGCGAACGTCACCTTCGGTTCGCGGGCATAGCGGCCGGGGTCCTTGTCGAGCAGCTTCTGCAGGTCGGCATCGGTCGGCGTCGCGGCTTCGGCGTCGTTGGTGGCGATCGCGATCATCTTGTTGCGCATCCGGCGCACCACGATCTCGTCATCCTTGTCCAGCCCCAGCCGCAGCGCCTCGCGGTAATAGACCTGTTCGTGGACATAATCGCTGATCAGCCCGTCCATTTCCTGCGGCGTGGGCTGGCGGTGGAAGCTTTCGGTAAAGCGATTGAGCAGGCGCGAGACGACTTCGGCGTTCACCACGATGCGCCGTTCACCCGCGTCCGGCGCACGGCCGGACAACAGGGCGAAGACGAGCACCCCCGCGATCATGAAATGCACCAGTGGTTCGCGCAGCAGCGAGGCCGCGCGGGATGGCAGGGTCATATCCGGGCGCCGTTACGAAGGAGTGTACCAGATCGCCGAGGTATAGGCGCGTTCCTGCTGCTTGCGCGGAATATCGGGCGTCAGGGTAAGGTGGTATTTCACCGCGTCGTAGCTGACCCAGTTCGGCGTCGGGATTTCCAGCACGCGCACGTAATAGAATGCGCGCATCGCCGGGTCGAACTCCGGATCGGTCCACACGCTGGCCAACGCCGGCGCGCCGATCGAATTGGCATAGGTCGCCCGCGTCAGGTCCACGGTATCGCCCACCGCCGGCACCTTGCCACCCACCGGCTTGCGCTTGCCCATGTCGCTCCACACGACATCGAAGACCTTTTCGTGCGACTTGCCGCCCTTGTCGACCCAGCCCTTGACGATCTGCACGCGATCGAGATTGGCGCCGACCGGGTCTTTCAGCGCGGAAACGATGAAGCTCGGCGCGCCGGTGCCTTTATGTCCACCAAGGTCGCTGCCCATCGGCACGCCGCGACGATAGCCGGCATGGACCCAGTCGCCCCTGAGATCGTCGCCCTTGAAGTCCCAGCCGCCGAAGAAGCGCACGGTCATGCGCGGCCCGGTGGTGCCATAGACCTCGCGGCGCTGGATCGCGTCGAAGATCGCGGTGCGCGTGTTCGCGCGCGCCCATACGGCGGCATAGCCGCTCGCCAACGATTGCCAGTTCATGCGGCCGCTGTTGATGCCGGGCACGAAGCCGTCGGTCGAGCGCGTCGGGCTCGGCTCGACGCCGGGATGCTTGCCCCAGAAGTTGTTGTCGTCCGCCGTGGACAGCGAATTGTGCGAATCCGTGGAGCCGATCACGCCGAACTTGTAGGGATTGACCCCGATCGTCTGCTCCAGAATCAGACCGCGCTTCAACGCCTCGCGCACATAGCTGCCCGCCAGATCCCCCGGCTTGGTCGGCTGCGAATTGAGCAGGTTGTTGAGGTCCCAACCAGCCGTGCCGTAGCCCGCGAATTCATCGTTGGGCGAAAGGAACGGATGGGCTTCGCTGTCTCCCTTGATCTGGGTGATTTCCACCACCGGCTCGTGCGCGGCGCGGCGGCGGGCCTGCGCCGCCGTCATCGGACCGCCGCTGGGATCGGTCATCATGAACATCAGGCCGTTGGAAAGGTTGGCGTTGTGCGGGATCGCCAGCACCTTGCCCCCGGTGCTCTTCTCGTAGCCGTCCATGTAATCCCACAGCTTGTCCGGCCACAGTTCGTTGCTGGGATCGAGCGGCATGATCTTGGCGACGCGATCCTTGTTGTCGCGGAAGATCACGTTGCGGTGCAGATTGTTGCCCCCCTGCATCAGCGTGTATTCGAAACCGAAAAAGGCCGTGAACTTGCCCGGCTCGTTATAGCGGTCGACGGTATCGAGGTGATCGTTCCAGATCTTGCGCGTGCGCTCCTCGGCCTTGGCGGGATCGTTGAGGCCGGCGGGCAGCTGGTTCTTCGCCCGCGCCTGCAACATCTCGCCGGTCGCCTGCAGCGAACCTTTCGGACCTTCGTGCATCAGGTCGTACCAGCGGCGCAATGTGGGATCGGTAACCAGCAGGCGCGGGGCGTCATACAGCGCCTTGGTCGCACCCAGCCCCTCGGCGTGATCGGCGATCACCAGGAAGTCCAGCGGGCGGGCGAGCTTGGCCTTCTGCCCGGTGCTCGAGGTCACTTCCTCGCCGCGCGCGAACCGCAGCGCCTCTTCCGGCCCCAGCCGGTTGCCGAAGCCGAAGGCGTCGACCGAATTGGCGGTGTGAAGATGGGTGTCGCCCCAGAACACGCGCTCGGGAAACTCGGTTTCCACCACCTTGATTTCGGACTTGCCGGAAACCGCCTGCTTGATCTTGTCACACCCCGACAAGGAAAAGGCACTGCCCAGCAAGAGTGCCGCAATGATCGCCTTGCGCCGCATGATCTCTCTCCCGTTCCCCGCGCCTATCCCACTGTCACGGGTCGTTTTTTGAAACCCGAAGATGCCACACGCGGATCGATGGTCAATACGTCCGCGCCATGAATCGGCACTTTTTATGCCAAAACTTTTCAACTGTCACGCCCGCTTCGTGCAGGACCGGTTCAGGCACGCAGGCCCACTTGAGTAGTAATGACACCACGGTTTTTGGAATGTAAGGCGCAGGGATGTCGTTAGAACGAGATCGTCCCTTGCTGGAGGGAGTAGAGACGCCATCGGATTTTCGGGGCTGGCCGTTGCCGCGTTTGCGGGCATTGGCGGACGAG
>Ga0310344_10001744_pt1 | contig 16506 bp, 13 predicted proteins | sample HC15DNA20200_MG_FD_203801 | JGI IMG/M metagenome (GOLD analysis project Ga0310344, IMG submission 203801) | Marine microbial communities from station ALOHA, North Pacific Subtropical Gyre - HC15-DNA-20-200_MG | ecosystem: Environmental > Aquatic > Marine > Oceanic | place: Pacific Ocean: North... | reverse complement strand
AGAAGCAGGGGCGTGGCCAACCCGACGTCGACGGCCACCACCAGCAGTATCGGCACCACCATGTAGAAGTGGTAGGCGGGAAACCCGGCGTACCAGTCCGGTGTCCATCCGGTAAGCCGGAACTGAGGCAGCAACTCGTCCCTGAGGAACGCCGGCCCCCACACATGCGCCCCGAGGTCGCCGCCAGTCGGCGTCGAGCGAGTGAACAGCACCCCATCGGGATTCACCACCCAGAGCACGAACCACACGCCCCCGAGGACGATCAGGAGATCCACCCACCGGGTCAGCGGCACGCTTCGCAGCGCGACTGCCACCGGGCTGGCAGTGTCGTCAGCGAAGTTGTCAACCGCGTCGTCGGCCGCGTCGTCAACGACGTTGTCGGTCAGGGGATCGGAAGGCATCTTCATAATGCGAGGAGAACAACGGTCGTTGTCGCGTTGAAGCCCACGTGGGCCCACAGGGCACGACTCAGTTGCCCGTCGCGCTGGGCCAGCCATCCGCACACCAGCCCGATCATGACCAGCGCCGGCAACTGCAGCAGTTGGAAGTGGGTCACGCCGAAGAAGACGGCAGATGCGATCAGCGCGGCCCGGGGAGCCACCCGTGCCTCCAACGCCCGGAGGGCTAGCCCTCTGAAGAACATTTCCTCAGCCACCGGTGCCAGCACCACGACCATCAGGATCAGTAGGGCGATGCCGAGACCGTCGGCCCGATCGACTAGTTCACGGGCCGGACCCGACACGTCCAGGTCGTCGGTAAGTAACAGGATCGGCGCGTAGATGGCCGGCACCACCGCCACCTGGGCCACCACCCCGATGAGGAGGCCCTGGCCTGCTTCTCGCAGATAGGCCTTGCGCCGACGTCCGATCGATCTGGGGCCGACCCAGCCAAACTCGGCCCACTGGACGCCTCGGGTCACTACCAGCCAAACGGGCATCCCAACCAGGCCCACGTAAAGGGATCCCTGAAGGAGTGCCCCGACCGTCAGACTCGGGTCCTCGACGGCCTCACTTCCCACCGCTGCCACGGCAACTGCCATGGCAATGATGGTGGCCACCATGCCGATTAGCCAGCCAATCCCGACGTGGCCCAACCCCCACGGAACAGACGGGCGCGATGCCGTGACCACCTCACCGTCCGTCGGACCCTCCATCAGGCGAACCCTACCGACGGGCACCTATCGCCGACCGACGCCGGCAATACGCAGCGTCTCGTTTGCGGACGGTCTGACGGTCACAGGGTCGCCGTACGCTGGAAGCCATGGTGGATCGACCGGATGGGCCCACGGGCCCGAGTCCACAAGGCAAAAAGGATCAGGGCTGGCCCCGGTGGGGAATCTGGCTGGTCATGGGTCTGGTGGCCGCCGCCTTGATCCTCCCCGGCCTCCTCCCCTCGAGTAGTGCCGACCAAGTCGCCTACGACCACTTTTTGAACCGTGTGGCGGCGGCCGAGGTTACCGACGTACTGGTCGACAATCAGACTGGGGGCATCACCTTCGTCGACGACGCAGGTACGACGTTCGAGACCACCGGACCGCTCGAACTGTCCATCGACGACCGACGTCTCCTGGCCGAGAGCGGCGCCGCGGTGCGCTTCGAGACGCCGCAACCCGGGTTCCTCCAAAACTGGCTCCCACTCCTGCTTCCCGTCGGCCTGATCATCCTCTTCTTTTGGTGGATCAACCGCCGGGCCCAGGGCCAGATGAGTGGGATGATGTCGATCGGCCGTTCCCGGGCCAAGACCTACACCACCGAGCGACCGGGCACCACGTTCGACGACGTGGCTGGCTACGCGGGCGTTAAGCAGGAGATCCGAGAGGTCGTGGACTTCCTGAAGGAGGTCGAGAAGTTCGCCGAGATCGGTGCCCGGGTTCCCAAGGGTGTGCTCCTGGTTGGCCCACCGGGGACCGGCAAGACCCTCATCGCCCGGGCGGTGGCCGGAGAGGCCGGCGTTCCGTTCCTCTCGGTGACCGGTTCGGACTTCATGGAGATGTTCGTCGGGGTGGGGGCCAGTCGGGTGCGCGACCTGTTCGAGTCTGCCCGCAAGATGGGACGGGCCATCATCTTCATCGACGAAGTGGACTCAGTTGGGCGCAAGCGGGGAGCCGGACTGGGCGGTGGCCACGATGAACGCGAGCAAACCCTCAACCAGATGCTGTCGGAGATGGACGGCTTCGAAGGCAGCGAGGGCATCGTCATGATGGCCGCCACCAACCGACCAGACATCCTCGACCCGGCACTATTACGACCCGGACGGTTCGACCGGCAGGTGGTTGTGCCCCTCCCGGAACTGGAGGACCGGCGACAAATTCTCGACGTGCACGTCAAGGGCAAACGCATCCACGACGACGTCGACTTGGATGTGGTGGCCCGCGGCACCCCAGGTATGAGCGGTGCCGACCTGTCCAACCTGGTCAACGAGGCGGCGCTCATCGCCGTCCGCAATGGGGATGACGCCATCCGGGCCGACCACTTTGAGGACGCTAGGGACCGTGCCCTCATGGGCCAAAAGCGCGAGTCGATGGCCATGTCGGAAGAGGAGAAGGAGTTGACCGCCTACCACGAAGCCGGCCACGCGCTTTGTGCCGCCCTGCTGCCAACCGCCGACCCACTTCACAAGGTGACGATCATCCCCAGCGGGATGGCCCTCGGCGTGACTATGCAGCTCCCCGCTGAGGACCGACACACTTACCGACGCGACTACCTTGAGGACCGCCTGACCATCCTGTTGGGCGGGCGTATGGCAGAGGACCTGGTCTTCGGCGTGACGTCGACCGGGGCAGGCAACGACCTCGTGCAGGCCACGGAAACCACCCGGAGGATGGTTCGCGAATGGGGAATGAGCGAGCGTGTCGGACCTATGGCCTGGGGTTCTCAGGGTCAGGTGTTCCTGGGCGACGACCTGATGCACAGCCGGGACTACAGCGATGAGACGGCGCACCTCATCGACCTGGAGGTCCAACGGATCCTGACCAAACAGGAGGCTCGCTGCCGGGAGGTCCTGACCGACAATCGACACGCCTTGGACCTGGTCGCCCGCTCGTTGCTCGAGCACGAAACAATCAGCGGCGAAGAGGTCAACCGACTGGTGGCCGCTGCGACCGACACCACCGGGGCACCCAGATCGGCGACCACTTCGAACGGCACTACCGGACCCGCGGAACCGGCCGTCAGCGATCCATCGGTCGCCGACCAGAGCTGACCCACCTGACGACCGGATCAACCGGTGGACCGCCTGATCCTTCTCATAGCGGTAGCGGCGGTCGCCTCCGGGCTCGCCCTACTGTTACAACGGCGCCGCCCCGACGCCCCGGTCAGAACCGGCTGGGTGGTGCCCGAACAGTTGGATCGCGACGACTTCGAACACCCGGACGTGCCGTGGCTGGTCACCGTGTTCACCTCGGACTCGTGCGACTCGTGCGACTCGGTGATGGCCACTGCCTCACCTCTGGCCAGCCCTGAGGTGGCCGTCCAGGAAGTGGAGGTCGGCAGGGACCGGGCCATCCACGACCGGTACGCCATCGATGCCGTACCTATGGTGCTGATCTCCGATGCCCTCGGCGTGGTGCGCGACCACCACGTGGGGCCGGTGAGCGCCACCCACCTGTGGGGATCACTGGCCGAACTCCGGGAGCCGGGGTCTACGCCAGACGGCTGCAGCGCCGGAACCTGACCTCGCCCTACTGGCGGACCTATTCAACGACTGGCGGCCGGTCGGGCTTCGGTCCCGGCGACGGCGACGGCTATCGATCCCGTCGCCGAGGATTCCGCTCTGGCATGGACAGACGCTATGACCGGTGCTGTCGACTCAACGGCCAGCACCACCGGGGGTCCCGCTCCCAGGTCGAACGACACCTGTGTCCCAGGGGACAGTTCCACGGACCGGACCACGCTGGCGGGAGCTATACCTGCGAGAACCTTCACCCCGATGGTGGCGATGCCCTCAATCGCCGGATTCATAACGGCCAACACATCGGTCGTCGATCCGTAGCGCTCACCTAGGTCCACCACCCAACCACGGGCCGCCACCGCGACTGCCGGTCGGACCGATAGGCCCCCTGCTTCTCCGAACCGATACAGCGCCGACGCAGCGACGGGTCGACCATCCAACGTACGCACTTCCACCCCGAACGGTCCAATCCCCTCAAGGCGACCGTCGTCTAAGTCCACGACATGACGCTGGCCCGAGCGAAGCACCAGTCGCCACGGCTCCACCCCGTGGTCCTGCTCGGCAGTCCGGACCACCACCTCGGCCTCCATCGTCTCCACTCCGGTGTTCACGACCACCACGGCTCCCCCATCGGCTGCCTCGCCAGTCCTGGCAAAGCCAGGCACAAAGACCCGGGTCGCCGCCTCCGGTACTCCGGGAGCAAGGTCCAGACCACGAGTAGCCATGGGTCCCGAACCATCCGACACTTGGAGTCGGGCAACCACCACTCGCCCCACCCGGACGTCCACAGTGGCCGAGACGACCGCTGAATCGGCGATCCGTTCCGTCACGTCATAGGCGACCACCGAACGGCCGGGCACAACAACCCCCTGGGAATCCAAGGTCTCCCGGCGACCGATGTCCCCGACGAAGCGGAGGTCGGCCACCGCAGCAGCCCGGAAGGGGTTGTGGAGCAAAACCCAGGCCCGGTTCCCGGGCCGTGCCGTGGTCGACCACGGAACCACCCAGGTGTCGGCAGCCCGTGTGGTACAGGGCCGCCGGTCCATGCCGTCCGGGCCCCACAACGTCTGGCCCACCACAGCAGCGCCACCCCTGACCTCGACAGTGACCCCGGCGAACACTGCTCCCGACACAAACTGGCCCGGCGACACCTCCAAACGGCCACCAGGATCGATCCGAAAGGCCCGCTCGACAGCCCGACCGGTTTCATCGACCACCGTCACCCGGCCCTCAGTGGGTGACGCGGAAATACCGACTACCTCAACAATCCGAGCATCGACCTCAGCCAGACCAGCAGTCGGACCCGTACAGAACCAGAGCGCCGTCGACCTCCTATCCAGGACCACTGCGGATCGCGCCTCTGGACGGTCACCGGCATCCACCCGTACCTCCAGACCTGATGATGTCGCTGCAGCCGCGATCACCAACGCTGCAAGCACAGCGATTGCTGGCCCCCGTTTGGCAATCACCGGTCCACCCGTGCCTGTCCGCCGGCTAGGGAGACATCGCGTGAGGTCCGTGCCCAGCTAGCCAGCAGGGCAAGCAGCCCAACCATCACCAATTGAAGCCGACGACGACCCGTAGACCAACCATCGTCAAGTTTCAGAGAGACCACGCTTCCGGTCGCCACCCGGACCGAGGGGCGATGGTCGACCCCGTACGCCTCCCCAGACGCCAGCACAGTCGCCGGGCGACCATCCACCCGAACCCGCCATCGATCATCCGGGCCGACCATCCACCGAAGCGCGCCATCGGCCGGTGCCTCAATGACCAAGTCTCCCATGGAACGGCGCTCGATGAGGGCTGGAACGACCCGCCGATTCCGGTCCCGCACCACCGAGAACGGCGCCTCCACCGTGGTGTTCCGATAGACGACCAACGCCCCGTTCACCGCCTCCACGCGCTCCAGGTCGAGTTGGCGAGCCAGAACCTCGAGCAAGCGGTCGGGCACCGGTCGTTCGATCCCCGGCCCGGGCACCGGTGCCGACCGACTGACCACCACCACGTTGGCCACCCCCCATCGCCCAAAATCAGCACCCAGTCGGTGGGTGGCCCCATCTAGTGCTGAACGCAGGGCTGAACGCAACTCAGCCAGACCGGCCGTCTCCCCCGGCGCCCACTGATCGGACAAATCCGGGAGGCCATCAGTGACCGCAATGGCCAGCGGGTCCCATGGACCAGAACGGTCACCGGGCGATGCCAGCGGAACACCCGCAGCGGGTAGCACCGTGGGGTCGCCCATCCAAAGCACGCGAGCGACGCCACCGCGCACCGACTGCCCGTCGACGAGTCGACCCCCGGTCCCGGGCAGCACCGATGCCAGGTCCGTTCGCGCCGTTCCCCAATCACCGGCCAAGGAACCGGCCAGCACAGGCACCACACCTACCGACAGGCCAGCGACCACGACGCCTAGGAGACCATTTCGTACCATCCGGACCGACCGGCCCGTGTGAACCTGCTGGGCGAGGTGGGCCAGATCAGAGCCGAGCCCGGCTACGCCAGCAGCCGATGCCCAAGCCAGACCGACCGCCACCACCACCAGAAGGACCCCGGGGTCCACCGCCCGCAGGGCCGATCCACTGTCACCCAGCCACTCCCGGTCCAACATGACCAGCAACGACGCTGCCCCCACCACCACGAACCAAGCCCGGACCACCACCGAGAGGTGTCGGCCCCGAGCTGCAACGAGGGCGAACGCCGGGAGGATGAACAACGCCAACGCCGCGGACGGACCGTCCGCCTCGGCATTCAGCGAGAGAATCCCCTCGAGACCGATCGAATCGGTAGCACCCCACCCGCCTGCGATTGGCCCTCCCAGCCAACCAGCCCACCCGCGACCGTCTGACCCTGAGACCGAGAGCACTGTTGGCAGGTGAACCACGGCCGCTAACGCTGCGCCCCCAACTACGACCATCATCAACCGGAACAACCCGTCCGTGGTGCCCGTCAGGGCGGTCCCCGCCACGAGACCCACGAAGACGACTGTCGCCGGCACCAGCAAGACTGGGTCCACTCCCACCACCGCCACCAGTGCCAGACCTGTGACCAACACGTCGGACCAGAGACTCCTCAGACGGGTCCCGGGACCCGGTTCACCGCCCCGCAGGCCGTAGGGGGCCATAGCCTGGGCCCCGGCCAGTCGACGAACCAACCACGGCATTACGGCATAGGCGGCCAACGGAGCGAGACGCCCAGTGCGAAGCGCTTCGTAGGGAATCGGGACAGCCAGGTAGACCAGCACAGCGACTGCACGGGACCTGCCACCTCCGACTGGCCGGGCCAGTCGCCAAATGCCGAACGCCCCCACGGCGAACGACCCGAGTACCAGCACGGTCCATAGGGAGTCAGACGAATACGGCCAGATCCCGACCAGTAGCCCGACCAGACCCAGACCGTCGGGTCCGGAACCTGACGTGCCCGTACCGGTGGACCGCCACCCGGCCCACCACGCGGCAAGCAGATCGCCCGATTCATCCGGCAGTCGCTGGAGGCGTCCGACCGGAGAGAGGCCGTCGACAATCAGCGACCGGGACCCGAAGCCGAGTACCGCGACGGCGATCATGATGGCTAGGCCACCCGGTCCGAACACTGCACCGAAGGCACTGTTCAGATGCCGAAGTCCGTCGGATCGATCGTCATCTCCGGCCAGCACCCGCCCGGTAGCCACCCGGCGAAGCGCCAGCCACCAAGAACCCCGATGGTCTCCCACCACAGCCGATGAGGGCCTGAGCGTGCCGACTTTGACCTTCCGACGCGCCGATCCAAGCCGACGGAGGTTCCACGGCCATGCCCACAAGAGACCTCGGGCATGCCGAAAGCGGCCGGTACCGATGCCATAGAAAACGCCGGCCAGCGTGGCTACTGCCAAAACGGGAACCCGCGCGAGGAGGCCTGTCAACGGCAACGCCATCAAGCGACGCAGTCGGAACCTTGGCCACGCCAGCGTCGGCGGGTGACGCACCGAGTCGGGTACCCCCACCCGACGGGCCACCGCCGATGGGACTATGGCAACCGCTGCGCCCGCGGTCCGGGCCCGCTGGCAGAACTCCAGATGCCCGGTCCCATCCACCCCGTCGGGGTCGAAGCCTTCCAGTTCCGCGAACAGGTCGGCGCGAACCATCCACGCAGCGCCAGCCACCGCGTCAGGCCGGAGGTCGACGTCGCGTTGTCCCTGGTCGGGTTCAGGATCAGGTACCACCGGTACCGGCGACCCAAGCGGATCAAACCTCCATCCGGTCTCCTCCAACGCCCCATCGGGTCCGACCACCTTGGGCCCAACCACCCCAGCGTTGACCTCCACCGCCCGCTCGACTAGGCGACGAACCGCTGTATCGCCCAACACCACCTGACCCGGGACGAACAGCAGAAACTGCGGATCGGGTGACCCGGTCCGCTCGACTGCGCGAACTCGCAATCCGGTCGCCACGGCCGGACCGTGACCCGACACGCCCGGCGAACGGACGATCAACGACGATGGGGTGATCAGCCCGACCCGCTCCATCAGAGACGGCGGACCGCCCAACTCGTTACCCACCCGATCGCCTACCAGGCGAACGTCGACAACCAGCACCTCAATCCGAGCGTGGTCCTGGGCTAACAGGCCCGCCAGGACCGCCTCGAGAGCCGGTGCCTCGTCATCTACCACCAACATGGCCAGCACCAGGGCTGAAGACGCTCGGGGTGCCGGCTGGCCGCCGATAGGAGGGGGTGCGGCATCCACGGTGTTGCCGACACTACTTCCGCACCATGTCCCCACCCGGGCGACATCCTCACGACGACGCCTCCTACGATGCTCTGGTGGAAACTTCCCCTCAGGCCCAACCGGCGACGGTCAATCAATGAGAGCATTGGTCACCGGTGCCGCCGGATTCGTGGGCCGACACCTAGTCGACCACCTCCTCTCCGAGGGCGACGAGGTGGTGCCCACCGACCGCTCGTCGGGTGGGCCCGACGTGCTCGATCAGGACGGACTCGCCGACTTACTCGGAAACCACCACCCCGATGTGGTCTTCCACCTCGCCGGCCAGGCCGATGTCGCCCGATCCTGGACTGAACCGGCCACCACCATCCGGGTCAATGCCGAGGGAACCCACCATCTTCTCACCGCAGCCCGGAGGATAGGGGTGGGTCGAGTGGTGACGGTGACTAGTGCCGATGTCTACGGCGTCGTCACGGCGGACGAACTACCGATCGATGAGACCGCTCCCTTCCGACCCGCATCGCCCTATGCGGTGAGCAAGGCCATGGCCGACCTAATCGCCCAACAAGCCCACATCGGACATGGACAGGACGTCGTTCGCGCCAGATCCTTCAACCACTTCGGACCCGGCCAGGGAGAGGCAGGCGTCTGCTCAGCTCTCGCACTGCGGATCGCCCGATGTGAGGTTCGTGGCGAGACCTCTATCCAGGTGGGAAATCTCGATGCACGACGGGACTTCACCGATGTCCGAGATGTAGTCAGGGCATACCGCTTGTTGGCCATAAGTGGCCAGCCAGACACGGCCTACAACGTCTGCTCCGGTCGAGCCATCTCAATCCGATCAATCCTCAAGGTGCTCCTCTCACTGGCCGACCGCCCGATCGTGCCGGTTGACGCCCCGGATCTGTACCGCCCAGTGGACCTCCCGGAACTCCGCGGCGACGCCTCGGCGATCCAACGGGACACCGGCTGGGAGCCCCTACTCGACATGGAATCCACACTGGCCGAAGTGCTGGACGATGCCCGACAACGCCTTCATGAATCGTCCCCGGCAGACTGAACCCGTGACCGAGACCACCGCGGCGCGGCGCGCCCTCATCACCGGCATCACTGGACAGGACGGCTCCTACCTGGCCGAGTTCCTGCTTGATCGCGGGTACGAGGTCGTTGGCATGGTCCGACGAAGTTCCACGGTCAACTACGAACGCATCGCCCACCTCATGGACCGGATCGAGTTTCATTCCGGGGACCTTCTGGACCAGATGTCTATGGTCGAGGCCATCCGGGAACACGCTCCGGACGAGGTCTATAACTTGGCCGCGCAATCCTTCGTCCAGACGTCCTTCGGCCAACCGGTCCTGACTGGTGAAACAACGGCTCTAGGCGTGACCCGCATGCTCGACGCCATCCGCCTCGTCGACCCGACTATCCGCTTCTACCAGGCCAGTTCCAGCGAAATGTTCGGCAAGGTCCACGAGGTCCCCCAGACCGAATCCACCCACTTCCATCCCCGGAGCCCCTACGGGGTGGCCAAGGTCTACGGCCACTGGATCACCGTGAACTACCGGGAGAGCTACGGCCTGCATGCCTGCTCGGGGATGCTCTTCAACCACGAGAGCCCCCGCCGCGGGCTCGAGTTCGTCACCCGCAAGATCAGCCACGGTGCAGCCCAGATCGCCCTCGGACAGGCCACCAACTTACGCCTAGGAAATCTTGACGCTAAGCGAGACTGGGGCTACGCAGGCGACTACGTGGAGGCAATGTGGCGGATGATGCAGCAGGACGAGCCCGAGGACTTCGTGATCTGCACCGGCGAGACCCACACTGTCCGAGAGTTCTGTCAGATCGCCTTCGCCCGGGTGGGCCTGAACTGGGAGGAACACGTGATCATCGACCAGCAGTACTACCGGCCCGCCGAGGTGGACCTGCTGGTCGGGGACGGGTCCTTAGCCGCCGATCGCCTCGGCTGGCGACCAACCGTCGGCTTCATCGACCTCGTCGAGATGATGGTCGACGCCGACATGGCCCTGCTCGAGGGTCGCCTCCGGAACCTCTCCTGAACCGATGGTCACCGTCCTAGCCGGAGGGGTGGGAGCGGCCCGCCTGCTAAGGGGCATGGTTCAGGCCGTGCCGGCCCACGAAGTCACGGCGATCGTCAACACCGCTGATGACCTAGTCCTCCACGGCCTGTCGGTCTCACCAGACCTCGACACCGTGACCTACACGTTGGCCGAAGCGGTGAACCCCGATACCGGCTGGGGCCTGGCCAACGAGACCTGGGAGGCAATGAGTGCCCTCCAACGCCTGGGCGGGCCCACCTGGTTCCAATTAGGTGACCGTGATCTCGGAACTCACCTCCACCGGACCGGGCGTCTTGCCGACGGCGCTGGCCTAGCCGACGTCACCTCCGAGATCACCCGAGCATTCGGCGTCGACGCTCGACTCCTGCCCATGACCGAGGACCGAGTGGCCACCATGGTGACCCTCGCCTCCGGCCCCGAGGTCGGCTTCCAGGACTACTTCGTCGGACTCCGTCATAACGTGCCTATCTCCGCGGTGCGGTTTGACGGGGTGGACCAGGCCCACCCAGCACCCGGCGTGCTGGAGGCCATCACCTCAGCCGACACCGTGGTCGTCGCCCCGTCTAATCCGATCGTTTCAATCGGGCCGGTAGTCGCCGTCCCGGGCATCAGTGACGCCTTATCCGCCCGCCGAGCCGATGTGGTCGCCGTGTCGCCCATCGTGGCCGGCTCGGCCCTGAAAGGCCCCGCCGAGCGGATGCTGCGTGAACTCGGCCACGAACCGACGGTGGTCGGCGTAGCTCGCCTCTACCGGGACATCGCTGCCACCCTGGTTGTGGACGACGCCGATGCCGCCGAGGTCGATGCCGTCGAGGCTGAGGGGATGGCCTGCGTGGTTACCCCGACGGTGATGACCAACGTCGAGGTGGCCACCGACCTCTGTCGAACCATCCTCTCCTCGACCCTGTCGGGAAACCCGCCTGCGGAGCAACGGCGATGACTAACTCCTTGGCCATTATTCCGGTGACCGGTATCGGAGAGATCGAACCCGGCGACGACCTAGCGTCCATAATCGCCGAGGCGACACAACAGGCCGAAAATGATCTCCAGGACGGCGATGTGCTGGTGATCACCCAGAAGGTGGTCTCCAAAGCCGAGGACCGTCTGGTCGATGTGGACCCCGAGGTCGGGCACAAGGCGCTGGTGGAACGAGAGTCGGTCCGGGTCCTCCGACGCCGGGGGGATCTAATCATCAGCGAGACCGAGCACGGATTCGTGTGCGCTAACGCCGGCATCGACCTGTCCAACGTGGAAGCCGGTCGGGCTGCTCTCCTCCCGGTTGACTCGGACCGATCGGCCCGCCGGATCCGCGACGCGCTGACACACCGGTTCGACGTCGACGTGGCCATAGTGATCAGCGACACGTTCGGCCGACCGTGGCGGCGTGGGGTCACCGACGTGGCCATCGGCTGCGCTGGCCTCCGACCGGTGGTCGATCTCCGGGGCACCTCCGATGCCTTGGGGCGGGAACTCCAGGTCACCGAGGTCGCCGTCGTCGATGAAATCGCCTCAGCCGCCGAACTGGTGATGGGCAAGGCCGATGGCGTGCCGGTAGCCATCGTGCGGGGGGTCGATCCGTTGTGGTTCGGCAACGGTGGGGTGGTTGCCGACGTGGTGAGGGACCCCGCTGACGACCTCTTCAGGTAGGCGCGAATCTTTTGCCAGATACCGCTGTTGTTCCAAGCGTGGTCGCCGGAGGCGAATCAGTTGCCGTAGCCGTAGGGGTGGGTCTCCTGCCAACGCCAGTGGTCGGCCAGCATCTCGCTCAGATCCCGACCGGCGGTCCATCCCAGCAGCCGCTCGGCGAGGTCAGTTCTGGCCCAGATCCGGGCCACGTCACCAGAGCGACGATCCACCACCTCGTGAGCGACCGGACGTCCCAGCGCCTGTTCGGCTGCGGCCACCACCTCAAGGACCGAGTACCCCCGCCCGGTCCCCAGGTTGATCGCCTTGCACCCCGGATGAGCGGGTAATGCATCGAGGGCGGCCACGTGTCCTTCAGCCAAGTCGACAACGTGGAGGTAGTCACGCACCGGTGACCCGTCTGGGGTGTCGTAGTCGACCCCGAACACCGGGAGGCGATCCAGACGCCCGACCGCCACCTGCATCAGGTAGGGCACGAGGTTGGTGGGCACCCCGCGCGGATCCTCGCCCATGGTTCCTGACGGGTGAGCGCCCACCGGGTTGAAGTAGCGCAGGAGCATGACGTCGAGTCCCCCGGCGGCCGCTACCTGCTCGAGGAATTGTTCGCCGTGCAGCTTCGTCCAGCCGTAGGGGTTGGCTGCCCCAGTGGGCGACGACTCGGTGACCGGCACCTCATCGGGCTCTCCGTAGACGGTGCAGGACGACGAGAAGACCATCCGGCGCACCCCGGTAGCCGCCATCGCCTGAACCACACCAACTAGCGACCCCATGTTATTGGCGAAGTAGGCCAGAGGCCGCTCCACCGACTCCGACACCGACTTGAACGCCGCGAAGTGGATTACCTCGTCGACGTCGTGTTCGACGATCGTGCGAGACACCAGATCGACGTCGGCTGCGTCACCCTGCACAAAGGGCAGATTGGTTTCCGTCAGAGCCCGGATGGCGTCCACGGCTCGCTCTGAGGAGTTCGACAAGTCATCGAGTATGACGATCCGCCGTCCAGCCTCGTGCAGGGCCACCGCCGTGTGACTCCCGATGTACCCGGCACCACCGGTCACCAGCGCGACCACCGGTCAACCCTTCCCCGAGAACGGCTCGTCAGATGGACCATCGGGGAGGCGAATCCCGTTCAACTTCGCATCAGCAGGAACCACCGCTGCCCGCCCGATCATGCTCAGACTGGTGACCACCGCCCGTTCGCCCACCCGGGCACCCGGGCCCAGGACCGAATTCCGGACCGTCGCCCCGGCCTCCACCACCGCTCCCTCCATGAGGACAGCGTCACACACCCGCGCGCCGGATGCTACCGAGGCCCCTGGAAGGAGCACGGACCGCTTTACCTCGGCGTCGGTGGCGACCACCGCCGTGCTGGAGACTGGGTCCATCCGTGCCCGAGTCCCATCGATGAGATCAGACTGAGCCGTGAGGTAGGCCTCTGGGGTGCCCGTGTCCAACCAGTAGGAGGCCGAGCACAGTGCCCGCAAACTTCCCTCGGCGACCAAGGCCGGAAAGACCTCGCGTTCGATGGACACCCGACGACCAGCCTCGATGCGATCCAGAATCGAGGGCTCCAGCACGTACGTCCCCGCATTGACCCATCGGGAGGGAGCCTCATCGGGCGACGGCTTCTCCACGAAGCCCCGAACCAGGCCAGTGACCCCAGCCACCGGCTCCCCCGCGAGCTCGCCCGCAGACTCCCAATCGAGTTCCTGACCAGGCACCCAATCAGGTACGAGGTCAACCACGCCGTAGCGCGACGGGTCGTCCACCTCGGTCAGAGCAATGGTCGCCGTCGCTCCTGTCGTCCGGTGGTCGTCGACCATGGCCGACACGTCGAGGTCGGTCAGGACGTCACCGTTCAGGACTAGGAAGGTCTCCACGACGCCAGCATCGACTGCCGCGAACCGGACCGCACCCGCTGTATCTAACGGTTCGGGTTCGATCGCGTAATGGATCGGCATACCCGCGCACGTGCCGCCCGGATAAGCATCGACGAAGGCCTCAGGTCGGAAGCCCAACGACAGCACCACCCGGGTCACCCCGTGACCGCCCAGATGGGCCACTACGTGTTCGATCATGGGCCGGTCGACGACCGGCAGCATCTGCTTCGGAGTGTCCGCTGTCAGCGGATGGAGACGGATTCCCAGTCCCCCGACGAGGACAACGGCCTGCACGGCCCTACCGGCTAGTCCGCGATGGTCGTCGTAGTCGCCAGCGTCGGCGAGTCCGACCGCAGGATGTTCGGATCCACAGCGTCCAGGAACGAGAGGCGTTCGGGGCGCGGTGCTGGCGGGTCGACGGACTCGGGCACCATGGCAATGGTGAAGGCCTCCCGGTTCTTGAGGAGACGCAAGTTGGCCAGGTCCTCAGTCAAAATCTCGGGCTCACGGCTCAGGTCGTCGGCATCAAAGCGAGCCACCTTCAGCACCGCCGGCTCCCCACCGCAGTCGAATCCCTCTACCACCGTCTCGCCCGTATCCAGCATGAACGACTGGTCATCGATGAAACCACCGAAGGCGGCGAAGAACTCACCGAGGACGGCGTCACGACCCGATGCCAGTTTGTTGAATGGGTGGATGTGAATCAATCCGTCGCCGTGGCTGTGAATGCCGTTGGGATCGGTCTCCAGCACGATCTTCGAGCGGAAGGTGTCACAGACGTACACGTCGTACACCGAGTGCCAGTGGTCGCCCACCCGCGGCGCCGAGGTAGCTTCCCGGTCGGTTCGTGCCCAGAAGACCAGCAGTGCGCCGAGGACGACAACGAGGGCCACCATCACCGGAAAGCCCAATTTCCGTCGCTCCCCAGTACCGCCTGAGGACCCTGCCCGGGCGGCACGCGCAACCTTGCTCGCTGAATCTCCACGTGCCATGGGCGCTGAGGCTATCGGAGGCCCGCGTGGATCATCTGTCTGACCCAGTGGAGCGATTCAGCGGGCTAGTTGAGCGATCAGGTCGGCATAAGTCAATGCGACTTGGCGGGGCGAGCTCCACGCCTCGGCCCACCTGCGACCGGAATCACCCATCCCGGCCCGCTCTCTCGGATCAGCGAGGAGACCCTCGACGGCCCCCACGAAGGTGTCGAGATCATCAGGTGGGACGGCCACACCGGCACCAGCCTCTCCGACCACCCGAGCCACTTCGGACCCCTCGTCGATCGAGGCGACTACCGGTCGTCCAGCCGCCAGAATCGAGTAGATCTTGGATGGGACGCTAGACGCCCCCAAGCCGGTCCGCAGCGGCACGAGGTGAAGGTCGGCGCTGGCCAACACCTCGGATACCCGCTCCCGGGGCTGGTACTCGACAACGACCAGGTTGGATCGGGACTCAGCCGCGCGCCGCATCTCGTCAGCCCGTACCCCTCCCCCGTTCAGCACGTACACGAGGTTCGGTCGGTCCCGGTGGCGGTCGGCGGCCCCAACCACAAGATCTAGTGACTGGGAGTGTCCAAGGTTGCCGGCGTACATCACCACCGTCCGGTCGCCCAGCCCGTGTTCTCTGCGGTACTCCGTCATGCGGTCGGCCGGCCGGATCGCATCCACGTCCACGAAGTTGGGAATGACCTTCACCACCGGTCTCGCTATCCAACTCCCCGCTGACTGCGATTCTGAACCAGTCAGTTTGGCTACCACGTTGGTCGCTAGGTCTTCGGATAGGACGGTGACGGCGTCGGCCCGCCGATAGGTGACCCTCTCCATCCACCGGAAGAACCGGATTGCCAGCGGAGACCGGATTGCCCCCACCTCGACTGCCACGTCAGGGAACACGTCTTGGACGTTGAACACCAGCGGGCAACGGTGCCGTCGAGCCAAAAGCCAACCGGCTGCCCCGAAGGTCAGTGGTGGCGACACGGCTACGACACCGTCGAACGGCCCCCTGATGGCCAACCCGACCAAAGCGGCCAAGCCGGTCAAGCCGACGAACCCCATGGCTCGGGCCCACAGGTTTCGCTTGTTGGTAGGGAACGGATGGAGGCGAGTCACCGTCACCGCGCCGTGGTATCCCCGGCGCACCAGTCGGCCACGCCAATCGCCCTCGATCTGGTGTTCCCGGTACCAGGGCAGTGAGGTGATGACGTGAACGTCGTGGCCCTCGGCGGTCAGGCCCTCAACGATTGACGAAACCACCTCGCCGGTCGGCGCCGAATCAGGCCGGAAGTGCGGGGTCAGGATCAGGAGGCGCACCGTCAAGCCCTCATACCAGATCGCGAGGAGATCGACCCAGTGGTCAAGAGAAGTCGCCACGCCTGCTCCAGAGCCGCTGCCGAAACCTCCCAGGTGTGGGCCATTGCCCTGACGAGGCCCTCTTCTACCCGCTCTAGTCGATGATCGTCGTCGAAAAGCAAGCGCTCCAGCCCGTCGGCCCACCGGCTCGGGCCTGCGCCAGCCGAGAGCACCGAAGCCGGCCCCACCAG
>Ga0310344_10001743_pt1 | contig 16508 bp, 14 predicted proteins | sample HC15DNA20200_MG_FD_203801 | JGI IMG/M metagenome (GOLD analysis project Ga0310344, IMG submission 203801) | Marine microbial communities from station ALOHA, North Pacific Subtropical Gyre - HC15-DNA-20-200_MG | ecosystem: Environmental > Aquatic > Marine > Oceanic | place: Pacific Ocean: North... | reverse complement strand
ATTTAGCTTCTTTTAATTCTTTATTATTTTTTTTTATTGCAGAAGAAATAACAACCATCGTAGCTTTGTTTATATTTTTTTTATGATGTCCCAAATAAACTTTGATACCTAATTTAGTTAATCTTTCTGTATTTTTGTTTTGATTTGAATCGCTGCCCTGAACTACAAATCCCAAATTATTCATGATTTGAGCTAATCCACTCATTCCAATACCTCCAATACCTATAAAGTGAATTACTTCTTTGCTGGCAATATTAATTTTCATTCTAAATAATTTCTTTAATTTTATTTTCTATATCAATGTATACATCTTTATTATAAATTTTTTTCAATTTTTCACGTGCTATTTCAAGCTTATTTTTGTTTTTTAAAGTATCCATAATTAAATTAAATAAATTTTCAGTATTAAATCTATTTTGTTCTAGAATCCAACAACATCCTTTATCTTCATAGTATTTAGCATTTAAATACTGATGATCATCAATAGAAAACGGAAGTGGAACAGCTATAAAAGGTGTAATTGTATGAGCAAGTTCTGAGGTGGTAGAAGCGCCACATCTTGTTATAGCCAAATCACAAGACAAAATTAACTTGAGGATATTGTTATCAAATTCAAAAACATAATTATTTATATTATTTTTATTATAAAAAGCTTGTATTTGTTTTTTTTGATCTGGAATACACTGCTGATTAATATTAATTGCAAAACCTTCGTCTTTTAACGTTTTAATAGTATTTGGTACAACTCTTCCAAAAATTTCAGCACCCTGACTTCCGCCTAAAACAAGGATATTAAAATCAGATTTATCAACATTATTTTGTTTATAAGTATGATTAATAATATTTTTTTTTAAAATTGATCCAACTTCAAACGTTTTGGAAATATATTTATCTGGAAAATTTTTGCTGATTTTTTTTGCAATTAAAATTTTTTTAGAGAATTTTGAGAGAAATTTATTTGTTCTACCTAAGACCATATTATTTTCATATATTATTAATGGTGTTCTAAAAAAAATTGATGCAAAAGATATTGGAAAAGATACATAACCACCAAAACCAAATATCAAATCTGGTTTTTCTTTTTTTATAATTATAATTGATTGAATCAATGAATAGAAAATAATAAAAAATGAAATAAACTTTTTTATAATATTTTTATTAGTTGGTGTGCCAGATTTTAAAATGTATGACTTAAATTCTTTAAAATTTTCAATAAATTTATTACCTCTGTTATCTGTCACTAACAAAACATCATAGTCCTTTTCAAATATATGTTTCATTAAATTTATAGCGGGAAAAATATGACCTCCCGTGCCTCCTGCTGTAAAAATTATTTTTTTCTTCATAAAAATTACCTTGATGAATCTTTTCTTGTAAAATTTAATATAATGCCGGCAATTATAGAGCTTCCTATTAATGATGACCCTCCATAACTTAAAAACGGAAGTGTCATACCAGTAGTTGGAAGTAATCTAGTGTTAACTCCAATATGAATAAAAGTTTGTATAATTAGAAGAGATATTAATCCAACTAGAGCCAGTTTCAGAAATTCATCACCTTCTAAAAATACTTTATTCAATACCTTGTACCCTATAAATAAAAAGATCATTACTATCATCAAAACAAATATTGCTCCAAATTCTTCTGAAATAACTGCTATGATATAATCAGTGTGAGCCTCGGGAACTTTATCTTTCAAAATACCTTCCCCCATTCCCAATCCGGTTAAGCCACCTTGTTTAATTGCATCTAATGCTTTTTCAGATTGAAAATTGTCTCCAGATTTTGGATCAAAAAAAGTTTGTAATCTTAAATATATATACCCAAATTTTTCTGGTAAAAAAAATATTAACAAAAAAATACTACCTAAAAATACTAGACCTAGGATGGTTAAAATTATCATGTTGAACCCTGAAACAAAAATCATGGTTATCCAACTTAAAGTTAACAATAAACTTTGTCCAAGATCTGGCTGGTTAATTAAAAAGGTTATAATCAAAAGCAAAATAAAAAAGGAATACAAATATCTCCTATATAAATTTGTTTTTTCGTCCATTACAATAATCTTTGCTACAAAAATTATAAAAAGAGGTTTTGCTAGCTCAATTGGCTGAAATCTTGGAAGAAAAAATAAGTTTAACCATCTTTTTGAACCTTTTACTTCAACTCCAAAAAAAAGAATTAGAAAAAGCATAAACACTGAAATAAAAAATAAATATGGTAATAATTTAATTAGATTATTTTTATTTTGAATTGAAATTATCACCATTAAAGATAGAGATATGGAAACAAAAATTAAATGTTTTATAAAAAAGAAATAAGTTTCTTTGTTAACTTTCTCTGCAGCAATAGACGAGGTAGAAGAAAAAGAAAAAAATAATCCTAGTAAGAAAAGCAATGTAAACAAAAATAAAATTTGCTTATCTATATTTCTCCACCATTTAGCCAAAGAACTAGTATTCTCTCTACTGAAACTAAACATTAAATTCTCGTTTAAATTTTTTTGCTACTTGCTGCCTAAAATAATTACCTCTATGTTCAAAATTACTAAATTGATCAAAAGATGCTGCGGCCGGGCTAAGTAAAATTGTGCTTTTTACTATTGAATTTAAATTTAAATCATTGCTGATATGATCTAAAGCATTTTTAATATTATAAGAAATTGTGTAAGGAATATTTTTTTTTATTTTTTTTTCAAAAAATAAAGTTTTTTTACCTATTATATATGCTTTAATAATTTTATTTTTAAAATTTTTTAAATTATAATAATCCTTATACTTAGGAAGCCCTCCAACAATCCAATATATTTTATTGTAATTTGATAGTGATTGTATACTTGCATCAAAACTAGTGGCTTTTGAATCGTTTATGCAAATTAAATTTTTATTTTTAAAAACTACTTCTTGTCGATGTGGAAGTCCTTTAAATTTATTTAGGGCTTTTATTATTATTTTATCATTAATTTTTAAATTTTTTGCAATTTTGTAAGCAAAAAATAAATTCTCTAAATTTCCTTTACTTTTAAAATATTCATTATTAATTTTGTTTAAAATAAAATTAGCATTTAATTTTTTTACTAAGGTTAATTTTGATTTTAATTTATTTTTTTTAAATATTTTTTTAATTACATTGGAATATTTGTTAGAAAAATTTATATAAGAGTAATCTGATTTGCTTTGAGCTAAAAATATTCTAGACTTTACTTTTATATAATTTTTAATATTTTTATGTCTTTCTAAATGATCTGGAGAAATATTTAAAATAGCTGCATGCTTAGAACGAAACAGCTTTGAATATTCTAATTGGTAAGAAGATATTTCTAATATATATACAAATTTTCTTTTTTTTTTATTTAAATTAAATGACAAAATAGGATTTCCTATATTACCTACTGTTTTTACTTTATAATTTGCAGTCTTTAGAATTTTTTCAATTATTTTGCAAGTTGTTGATTTTCCATTTGTTCCTGTGATGGAAATAATTAATGAACTTTTGTTTAATTCAAAAAAAAGATCTATATCAGTAATTATTTTATCTAAATTTTTATTTAAAAATTTTTTTATTCTGCATTTATTAATATCTATTCCAGGGCTTACTAATATAAAATCAATAAAATTTTTTTTTAACCAAAATTTGTCTATTTTTAAATTTAAATATTTTATTTTTTTTCTAGCATTTAAATTATCATCCCAGCAATAAACTTTGGATCCCAGTTTTTTAAAAGTTTTTGCTGCTGAATTGCCGGTTAAACCCATTCCATAAATTGCAACTTTTTTATTTTTGTATTTTTCTAAATTTAGCATGGCTACCTTAACTTTAACGTAGCTAAACCTATTAATGCTAAAATAATTGATATGATCCAAAATCTAATGACTACAGTTGATTCAGCCCATCCTTTTTTTTCAAAATGATGATGTAGTGGTGCCATCATAAAAACTCTTTTTCCAGTAAGTTTAAAAGAAATAACTTGAATAATTACTGAAGCTGTCTCTAAAACAAATAAACCACCTATGATTCCTAAAACTATTTCATGTTTTGAAATAACACTGACAGCACCTAAAGATCCTCCCAGTGATAACGATCCAGTGTCTCCCATAAAAATTTTTGCAGGTGGGGCGTTAAACCATAAGAAACCTAAACATGATCCAACTATAGAACCACAAAAAATTGAAACCTCACCTACATTAGGTATGTAGGGTATTTGTAAATACTCCGAAAAAACTGTGTTGCCTACTACATAACAAATCAAAGTAAATGATAAAGCGACAAGCATAACTGGGACTGTTGCTAAACCATCTAAACCGTCAGTTAAATTTACTGCATTTGAAGATCCAACAATTATAAAGACAACAAATGGAACAAAAAATATACCAAGATGTATTATAAGATTTTTAAAAAATGGAAAATAAAGATTTCTAAGATATTGATCATCAACATTATTTATTAATAAAAAAACAGCAACTAAAGAAAGAATAATTTGTAAACTAAATTTTACCCAGGAAGAAATTCCTCTTGAGTTTTTTCGTTTTATTTTTAAATAATCATCTACTGCTCCTAGTAAACCAAAACTTGTTACAACAAATAGCAAAACCCAAACATACGAATTGCTTAGGTCAGACCATAACAATGTTCCAAAAAGAATACCGATTAAAATAAGTACGCCACCCATTGTTGGTGTACCTACTTTTTTTACAATATGATCAATTGGACCATCTTCTCTTATTGGTCCAGTTATTTTGTGAGATTCTATAAATCTTATAAATGGAGCTCCAATTAAAAATACAATTATCATAGAAGACATAACTGAAAGACCCGTTCTAAAAGTAAGGTAACGAAACACATTAAGTGCAGAAAATTGATCAACTAAAGATATAAGAAAACTATATAACACTAATTTGTCCTTTTTTTATTTTTTTCGAAAAACTGCTCAACCCAGTAGCATTTGAACCTTTTACCATAAGTGTGTCATTATTGTGTAAAATTTTACCAAAATGATCATATGCCTGTTTAAGATTATTGAAAATTTTGCCTTTTTTATTCGCATTTAAATTATTGTATGTTTCTTTTATATGTTTCCCATAAACATATACTTCATCAATGTCACTTTTATTGATTATTAAAGATAGGTCTTTATGAAATATTTTTGTTTTTTTACCTAATTCAAGCATATCTCCCAAAAAAACTATTTTCTTTGAATTAGCTTTTCTTTTATATAAGTTTAAATTATTTATAGCTGATAGCATAGAAAGAGAATTGGCATTATAGCTTTCATCAATAAATTCAAATACTTTATTAAATTTTTTAATTTTTTTAACATCCCCTCTTCCGCTTGGAATTAAAAAGTTGGTTAATTTTTTTTCCAATTTTGTTAAATCTAAATTCATTGCATATAAAATAGAAACACAAGCTAATATATTTAGAATAAAACTTTTTGTATTATGTTTTATATTAAAAAAATATGCTTTTTTATCTATTAATATTTTTAATCTATAAATATTTTTATTTTTTTTTATTCCAAAAAAAGAAATATTGGCGTTTTTATTATATCCAAATGAAAATATTTTTATTTCTTTTTTCTCCGCTTTGCTTTTAAAAAAATTAAAAAATTTATCATCTTTATTTAAAATTATTTTTCCTCCTTCAGAAATGTTATTGATTATTTCTGACTTTGCTTTTGCTATATCTTCTATAGAATTAAAATTTTTTAGGTGTGCGTTTGATATGTTTGTAATAACAGCTATTTGAGGTTTAACTATCTTTGATAAATAATCAATCTCACCTCTTTTATCCATGCCAATTTCAAATATTCCATACCTAATATCTTTATTTAAATTAGAAATACTAAGAGGAACTCCAAATTTATTATTGTAGGAATGCGGCGATTGATAAGTCTTACCGTAGTTTTTTAACGCAAAGCCAACTAAGTTTTTTAACGTAGTTTTTCCAACACTTCCTGTTATTCCTATTATTTGGGCTAATGTATACTCTCTATTAAGTTTAGCTAAATTATTTAAGGAAGAAAAAGTATTTTTAGTTTTTGTAACTTTTTTTTTATTAATTTTTTTTATTCTTTTGCTAACTATTACTTGTGAAGCACCTTTTTTTATGGCTTCATTAATAAATTTATGACCATCAGTTTTTTGTCCTTTTATAGCAAAAAAAAGATCATTTTTTTTTAAAGTTTTTGTATTAATAGAAACCCCATTAAAATTAATGTTTTTTATATTACTATTAGGAAAGTTCTTTTTAAATAAAAAGCTTTGGAAGTAATTTTTTGAAAAATAAAATTTTTTATTTTTAATTATTTTATTTATTTCTTTTTTATCTGAAAAATTTAAAATTTTCTTGCCATAATCTTGTGTTTTCTCATGGCCTTTACCTGCTACTAAAAGTATTTCGTTTGGTCTTATTTCATTAATTGCGGTCTTTATCGCTTCTCTTCGATTGGCAATATTAACAGAATTTTCTTTACATCCTTTTATAATTTCATCTCTTATTTTTTTTGGATTTTCATTTCTTGGGTTGTCGTCGGTAACAAAAATTTTACGACAATACTTTTTTGCTATTTTACCCATTCTGATACGTTTTTTTTTATCTCTTTCTCCTCCGCATCCAAAAACAATAATAATATCTTTTCTAAACTGTTTTTTGAGTGCAATTAAACTTTGTTCTAAAGCATCAGGGGTGTGTGCAAAATCTACAATAATTTTTGAGTCTCCATTTATATTAGACACGCACTCTAATCTTCCAGATATTGATTTAATTTTGCTTATTTTTTTAAAAATTCTTTTTTCATCTAATCCACAATTTAATGCTGATATAACTGCTAAAAGTAAATTCTTAATTTGAAAATATCCAATTAAAGGAATTTCTAAATTGAAAACTTTTGAATTAAAATAAATTTTGATTAACTGTTTTTCTCCATCGTATTTATTATCTAAGATTTTTAAATTTTTTGAATTTTTCCCAACTGTTAATAATTTCGTATTTTTTCTAATTGAAATTTTTTTCAAGGTATTAAATTCCTTATTATCTTCGTCAGTAATAATAGTAGATTTTTTTTTTAATAAATTCTTAAATAAATATAATTTTGAATTAAAATATTCTTTCATATTTTTATGATAATCTAAATGATCATGACTAAGATTTGTAAATATCCCAGTATCAATATTTAAGTAATCTAATCTCTTTTGCTTCAAACCATGGCTAGATGCTTCTAAAATTACATTCTTAATATTATTTTTTGATAAAATTTCTAAATTTTTGTGTAGTGATAAAGGATCCACTGAAGTTAAGTTTATTTTTTTTTTATATTTTTTTGAAAATATACCTAATGTTCCTATAGTTGCAGCAGAAACTTGATTAGAATTTAATATCTGATAAAAAAAATTGACTACAGATGATTTTCCGTTCGTTCCGGTAACTGCAATTATTTTTAAGGGTTTTTTCTTATAAAATTTAGAGCATGCTTTAGCTAAACTTTTTCTTACATCTTTAACTATAATTACTGGTATTTTTTTTTTTGTTCTGATTCTTTTATAACTTGCAATAGCTGATGCTCCTCTTAACAAGGCTTCATTAATAAATTTAGTCCCGGAAACCTTAGTGCCTTTTATTGCAAAAAAAAGATCACCTTTTTTGACTTTTCTACTATCAAAAGAAATACCTTTGATGGGTATTTTTTTATCCCTAATATTTGCAGACTGAAGTAAATCACCTAAAAGCATTTAAAAATTTTTTGAAGCTTGTAGGTCTTTTATGGCTAAAATTGGACCAATTTTTTCTATAATTTTGCCAGCTACTACAACAGTATTCCATCCTGAAGTATTTCTTCTTTCTCCTTTATATTTATACCCATTTGGAAACTTATCTGAAGGTGGAAATTCATAAATAAAATTAGGTGCTGGTTTAGGTTCATCTAACATTACAAGCAAAACAAATTTTGGATTGCTTGCCGGAAAAAGCGATACAAAAGTATTTAGTTTGGCTTTTGAATTGTATTTTAATGCAGTGCCCGTCTTTCCTCCAATTTCATAACCTTTTATATTTGCAAAATTTGCCGTTCCTTCTTCAAGGCTCACTGTTTTTCTTAACATTTCATTAATTTTGTTACTCGTTTCGTTTGAAAGTATTTGCTCCCTATTATTTTTTATTTTTTTTTTATTTTTTAAAAGAAAAGGTTCAATTTTATATCCTCCATTACCTAAAATTGCATAAGCCTTTGCTAATTGGAGTGGTGTAGTAACTATTCCATGACCATATGAAGCAGTTGCTAGTTTACATTTTCCCCATTTAAAAGAAAGTGGAGTACCAATTTCTCCTAGATCAAAATTTATCGTTTCAAAAAGTTCTAAAGAATTTAAAAATTTTTTATATTTTTCAACACCTAATTTTTGAGCTATTCGTACAGCGCCGATGTTTGAAGATCTAATTAGAATTTGTTCTGCACTTAAATTTTTTGGTAATTTATCATGCTCACTTATTATATATTTATCGCAAGTTATTTTTTCTTTTAAATTTTTAAAAACTGTATTTGAGTTTATGATATTATTTTCTATTCCGGCTGCTAAAGTAAAGGTTTTAAAAACAGAACCTAATTCATATACTCCTAATGTAATTTTGTTTGTAAAATTGTCATCGTTGATCGAAATTCTTTTATTCAAGTCATAATCAGGAAGAGATACTAACGATAATACCTCACCGTTATCTACTCTCATCAAGATTGCTGCGCTTCCAATATTTCTAAAATCTGTTTTGGCATTTATTAATTCTTCTCTTATTAAATACTGTAAATTTGAATCTAGAGTTAATTCTAGTGGTAAATTTTTATTTATCTTAACTTTTAGGTCATCATCAAAAAATTTTTCTATTCCAGAAATGCCAATATTTTTATCATCTGTTTGTCCCAAAATATGGCTAAAAAGATTTTTTTGTGGATAGATTCTGTACTGTCTTTTTGGAAATTCAATAGCTTTATCACCTAAAAGCCAAAGTTTAGTATATTCATCTTCTGTCAATCTTCTTTTGATATAAAAAAATTTATTTTTATTTATTTTTTTTTCAACTTGTTTAATGTTTATTTCTGGAAAAATAATTTTTAAATTTATTAATATTTTTTTTTTATTTTCTATTAATTGAGGCCTTAACCCAGCGTCATATATATCTATATTTCTAGCTAGAATTGTGCCATTTGTGTCAATTATATCTCTTCTTTCTTTTATAAAATTTTTTGTATTATTTTCAGAATAAATTTTTTTTGTATCTAGAGTTGAAAGATAAATAATTTTAATACTAAAAATTACAATTATGCTAACAAAAACAAAAAAAAGAAAAGTAACTCTATTTAATGAAATTTTTGCTAAATTAATATTTTTGCCGATTGTTTCTAATTCGTCATAATCTTCAAAGAAGAAACTTTTTTGTTTTTTGTTTCTTGTTTTTTTATCTTTCATTAATATGTTATTTTCCTGGAACTACTGGTATTCCCAAAAATACTTTTACTAATTGAATAACTCCCCACTTTTGAAACTTATCTACCGTAATTGTTTCTTTTGGAGAGTTATATAATTCTTTCAATTCAATCTTTTTAGCTTCAATTTTTTTTGCCACTTCTGCTTTCACCTCACCTGGTATTGTTTCGGGATTTTTATAAAGTTTTTTTAATTTGGCTAATTCATTTTTCTTTTTTTTAATTTTTTTTGCTACTTGTGATTTTATAGATTCTGATAATTTCTTTTTTTCATCTTTTTTCACTGGTTCTGAAATAATTAATTCTAAATTTTTGTTTTCTAAATGTTTTATTTGTTCAGCTCTGTACGTGGTTAATTCAAGTTCTAAATACTCTTTTGCCAATAACGTAATATTCTCTGGTGAAGTAATAAATTCATGTTCCAAAGTGCTTTTGTGTAAATCTTTTTTTAAAATATCAATTGATGCATGTAGACTGCTAATTTCTTTTTGTAAATTTCTTGTTTTGTTTTTTATTGCTGATACAGAAACTAGCCCTATTATAATTATAGTTAATGAGAAGTAATATTTTTTAAATTTTATATTATTTTTTTTAGGAATGGTTGAAATCCATTTTTCATGGTCAGCATTATTTTCATTAGATTTATCGTTTAAATTATTATTTGGAAGTGTCTTTATCCATTTATTAGGGTCAATTGTCATAAAATAACCTCTTCAAATTTAAAATAATTTTCAAATTTTTTTTTAAAATCCTCGGGAAAAAAGAATGGATTGTTATTTCTAATTGCAAATCTTAATTTTGCTGATCTTGAGCGAATATTTTCTTCCACTTCTTTGTTTTTAGGGACTTGAGCTTTTTTTGTAAAAAATTTAAATAAATTAGAATTACTTTTTTGTAATGGTACATATCGTGAAGGATTTTTGTTTAAACCTGAATATAATTTAAAAAAATTCTTTACTATTTTATCTTCCAAAGAATGAAAGCTTACTACAGCTAGAATTCCACCTTCCTTTAAAATTTTTGCAGCTATAATTAATCCTGTAATCAATTCTGTTAATTCTTCATTAACAAATATCCTTATTGCTTGAAAAGTTTTTGTGGAAGGATTTTTTTTATAACCTTTTTTTATCTTGGCATCGTTAATTATTGATGCCAGTTCTTCTGACGTTTGAATAGGTTTTTCAGATCTATACTTTACAATTTTCCTTGCAATTATTTTTCCGTCTTTTTCTTCACCCAGAATTTTAATAATATTCGCTAATTTTTTTTGATCTAATTTGTTTACAACATCATAAGCAGAATATTTATTAATGCCCATTTCCATATTAATAGATTTTTTTGATTTAAAAGAAAAACCTCTTTCAGGATCTGCAAGTTGGTTTGATGAAAGTCCTAAATCAAAAATAATTGCACGTGGTTTTAAATCTGGACTAATAATTTTACTTAGATTGCTGAATTTGTTTTTAGAAAAATGAAATCTTGTAGGGAAAGTTTTTAATAAATAATCAGCATATTTTTGAGCTATTTTATCTCTATCTAAAGCAAAAACTTTTGTATTAGGATATTTCAAAATTGCTTTGGAATATCCACCGCCACCAAATGTGCAATCAATAAAGTCGCCACCATGTTGAGGGGATATAATGCTTAGTATTTGATCTAGCATCACCGGATAATGTTTTGTTTTTTCCAGTGACATGGTGGCATTCATAAATTTCTCTACTATCTTTCATTTAATTTTTTTGTCTTCTTAAAAACGCTGGTATTTCAAAATCCTTTTCGTCATCTAAATTTTCAAACATTTCAGGATCTTTAGTTTCAGTAATTGTTTCTGGATTGTTTTCATTTTTATAATCTTCAAAAACTTGCATATCTGAACTTTGATCTTGATTCATGTCATCAGTATTTTTCTGATCTACAAAAAGCTCCGGGGTTGCTAATTCGATGCTTTCTACTTCAAAATTTGGTACTTCTTTGTCTTGTTCTTGATTTTGTAAATATGTAGCATTTTCGATTGAAATATTTTCAAGCAACAACTCTTTATCATCTTTGTTTTCCTCAATACTTTTTGTTGTCGTGTTTTCTTGAATTTCTACATTATTTTCGACAATACTTTTTTCTTCTACAGCAACATTCATATCCAAAGCTGTAGCGCCTTGGGTTGATCCTAATGTTGGCTGGCTTATTCCCAAATTGCTCATTAAATTTTCTTTTTCTTTATACCCAGCATTTCTTCCATGAATTCTATGAACCATGCTTATTACTGGTTTTGTTTGAGGTCCTTCATTATCTAAAGCAGTAGCAACAATTGAAACTCTCATTTTTCCCTCTAAAGCAGGATCTGTTATAGCTCCGATAATTAATTCTGCTTCAGTATCAACTTCAGCTCTAACTTTATTTACAGCTTCATCAACTTCAAATAACGTCAGGTCCTTTCCTCCTGTAATATTTATCAAAAGACCTTTTGCTCCCTTAAGTGAATATTCGTCAATTAATGGATTTTTAAGTGCTTGGTTTGCTGCTTCCGAAGCTCTTTTGTCTCCTTCTGCCTCTCCAGTACCCATCATAGCTTTACCCATACCACTCATGATAGTTTCTACATCAGCAAAATCTAAATTTATTAATCCAGGTCTTACCATTAAATCAGTAACTCCTTGAACTCCTTGTTTTAAAACTCTATTTGATAATTCAAAAGATTCTTCAAAAGTTGTTTTTTCACTAGCAACTTTAAATAAATTTTGGTTTGGAATAACTATATTTGTATCAACATGTTTTTTAAGTTCTTCTAAACCTTGTAAAGCTCTTTTCATTCTACTTGGTCCTTCATAAGAAAAAGGTAAAGTTACAACTCCAACAGTTAATATATTTAATTCTTTCGCTGCTCTCGCTATAACATGAGATGCTCCCGTTCCAGTTCCTCCGCCCATTCCGGCTGTAATAAAAACCATATTACTTCCTTGAATAAAATTAATTATTTCATTCAAAGATTCGTCAGCTGATGCTTGGCCAAGATCATTTTTTCCTCCTGCTCCTAAACCTTTCGTTAAATTTACTCCCAATTGAATCTTTGCGTCTGCTTTATTCATTTTTAAATCTTGTGCATCAGTATTAACCGCAACAAATTCTACTCCTTGTAATCCCGCTTCAATCATTCCATTAATAGCATTTCCTCCTGCTCCACCAACTCCCAATACTAATATTCTTGGTTTTAACTCTCTTAACTCTGGAACTTTTACATTAATTGTCATTTATCCTCCTTTTTAAATTGCGTTTCCCATTTTAAACTTGCTCTATTCAAATTAGCTTTTTTTCTAGCTTGAATTTTGAATTTTTCAAAAAGTTTTGGTTCCCAAATTTGAAAAGTTTTCCCTTGACCAACAAAAATCATAGTTTGTTTAATTTTTGCATGGTCTAGTAATTTTTTTGGTATAGATATTCTTCCTTCGCTATCAAACTGCAAATTTGTACTTTCCGATAAAACAGAAGTAGCAAAAATATCTCTTTTTTCTTCAAAAGGATTTAAAGAATCTATAGAATCAGAAAGTTTTTCAATTCTGTTTTGTGCGCACCCTTCTATTGCGGGATTATTAAATGAAGGATAACAAATTACTCCATTATACCCCATGCTGCTTAAAAATGATCTAAAACTGGCTGGCACTGATACCCTCCATTTTTTGTCTAGTTTGTTTTCGTAAGTTGATAAAAACATTTTTATTTAAGTCAGCGGCACCCTGAAAAAAATCAAAATACAAATTATGATTTGTTTTCCTAAGCGCCATAAACCCCTCCTTGGGAATATATGGGATACTATGGGTTATCAACCCATGATTGTCAACCCCTATTTTTCCTCTATTTTTCCCTAAAAAAGCCAATTTTTAAAAAAGCGTATAAGTTGATTTTTAAGGACAAACTTGAATCATAATAGATTCAAAACGTGAACATTTAATAATTCTCTAGTTAATGTTGTGTAGGTAAGTTTAAAGGTAAGCCAGACAATCTATAAGCCGGGTTCTGTCATTTAAATTGATCATTTATCTGGGGCTAAACTCGCGTTTAACCTCTAGCAACCAACCCAGATAGCTAACTAAGAACGGTTTTCGGCCTTAAAGCCATGCTATCTCTATTTGGTCTTGCTCCCGGTGGGGTTTTCCATGCGTTTTTTGTTACCAAAAAACCGGTGCGCTCTTACCGCACCTTTTCACCCTTGCCTTGATAAGGCGGTCTATTCTCTGTGGCACTATCCCTAAGGTTACCCTCGCCAGATGTTATCTGGCACCGCATTCTTAAAGAGCCCGGACTTTCCTCTCTTGTTTTAATTTTAAACAAAAGCGACCAATCAATTGTCTGGCATTTGGCTTTTAGTCAAAAAAGACCAATAAATCAAGGGTAATTTAAAGTTTTTTGGATAAATTATTGGCAATATATAAGCATTCTTTATCTAATATCCCATTTATTAATTCTTTGCGGTAGTGTCTTTGAAAGGCTTTGATGGTTTTTTTTAAAAATGGTCTGTTATTGAATTTCATGCAGTATCCAATTTTATTTAAATTATTAACAAAATTTCTAATTTCTTTATTTTTATCTACTTTAATTTTTCTAAATTTTTTTAAAAATTCCGGTCTTAAAGAATGCCAATTTCCAATTTTTTTATAAGCTAAATATTTCCAAGGAAATTTTTCTCCTGGGTCATTTTTCCTCAATGGGGCAATATCCGAATGGCCTACTATGTTGTTTTTTCTGATTTTATATTTTTTAATTAAAATTTTACAGACTCGAATTAAACTTGATATTTGTTTTTTTCTAAATTCTGCATAACCCAATTTATGTCCTTTGTTAACTAGTTCAATTCCTATCGAATTTTTATTTAAATTTTTATATTTGCCCCAACAGGAAATGCCGGCATGCCAAGCAACATGTTGGTCGTTCACTAACCTATAAATTTTACCATCTAAATTGATTAAATAGTGACAGCTTACTTTAGATTTTAAATTACATAACCTAGCTATAGATTCGCGTTCAGATTGCATTCCTGTGTAATGTATTACCATTAACTTTATTGAGTTTTTTGACCTTTTTTTCTTATCAAAATTTGGAGATGGAAAATTTATAAATTTCATTATTTCAAAACTTCACAATATGTTTATAAATACAACTTATTGTAGTCATAATTTTAACTATTTATTACTACTAAATAATATATATAACATATGAACAGGAACCTAAATGATTAGAAAATTAGTATATATATCAGTTTTTTTAATGCTTTTGCAAAATAGCATGGTGTTTGCGGGTACTACGGGTAGCGAGGATATGTCTAAATCCAATGCGCAAAATCAAAGTACTGCTTCTGAATGCTTCGAAGGATTTAGCAGAGTTATGTTTAAATTCAATTATGCTTTAGATGGAGCTATATTTGAGCCGGTTGCAAAAGGTTATAGAGCTCTTCCTGTCCCGATTAGAAAAGGAACGGGTAATGCGTTAGATAACTTACGTTCGTTGCTAACAGTATCAAATAATATTTTGCAAGGAGATTTTCGTTCCGCGGGAACTACAGCTGGAAGATTTGTAATTAATACTACTGTTGGAGTTTTAGGTATTTTTGACCCCGCTTCTGCTTTAGGTCTTAAAGAACAAGGCAAAGAAGATTTTGGACAAACACTTGGAGCATGGGGTTCAACTAGTGGGTGTTATTTCGTGCTACCAATATTAGGACCAACAACCGTGAGAGATTCTATAGGTTTGGTTGGTAATTGGTTTTTAGATCCAGTTTATCAAATAACACATAATACAGAAATAGATAATGGTGTTATAGGCAACTCAACTTACTCAGAACATAATTATTATTATTACAGAGGGGCTGGGGCAGTAGACTTTAGAGCAAAAAATATTGAATCTTTTAATAGTGTCGAAGAAAATTCTATAGATCTTTATGCTTCGGTAAAAAGTTTGTATATACAAAACAGATCTAAACAAATTAATAACTCAAAATCTATAACCGTAACCCAAGATGATAGCGATTGGGAAGAAATAGATACTAACTAACAAAAAAAATAAATTTTATGAAAAAAAAATTTTTCATTTTTATTATTCTTTTTTTTGGTTTAGCACACAAAAGTTTTGCGTATAGTAGCGATCCAAAACAATTTATTACTGAAATAGTTGATGAAGCAAAAGAAATACTTATAGCTACAAATACTAAAGAATTTAGAACAAAAAAATTATCAGAAATAGCTTTAAAATCTGTCGATATAAAAGGAGTGGCTTATTATTCTTTAGGAAGTTACAGAAAAAAACTTAATGATGAACAAATGAAAGAGTATCTTTCTTTATTTGAAAAATATTTTTTAAAAAGCTTCACTTCTAGATTAGCTGACTATTCCGACCCAAAAATAGATGTTCTTTCCGCAGAAGTTGTAAATGAAAAATACACAATTGTTAAAAGTTTATTACAAGCAACTGACAAAAAGCCAGAAGTTAAAATTGATTGGAGAATATATACAAAAAATCCTGATAAGCCGCTTATAAGAGATTTAATTATAGAGGGTTTAAGTTTGGCGAGAACTCAAAAAGAAGAGTTCACGTCTGTAATTGAGTCAAATGATGGTGATGTTACAAAATTATTTGTTACACTAAAGGAATTTATAGCTAAATAAATTAATAAGTTTATCTTGTGGAAGAAAAATCCAGAATTATAAAAAAATTAAATGGTGATCAATCGAGACCTGTATTATTTCACGAATCTTTTGGTGGAAGTGAAAATCAATTAAGACTACTATTGGAACATCTTCCGGATGAAAGTTTTAAAGATATTAATTTAATACTTAATAGCACAGACCCAGCATTACTAGAAGAAAATAGAATTAATGTTTTATGGATGCAACATTTTGTAAATCAAAAAGAAGCACAAAATTTAGGCTCTAAAAATTACGTAGAAAAAATAGATTATATTGTATTTAATTCTAATTGGAATTTCGAAAAGTTCTACTACCAATTTAAAATTCCTGAAAGCAAATCATTGGTAATAAAAAATGCAGTAAAAAAA
>Ga0310344_10001741_pt1 | contig 16515 bp, 14 predicted proteins | sample HC15DNA20200_MG_FD_203801 | JGI IMG/M metagenome (GOLD analysis project Ga0310344, IMG submission 203801) | Marine microbial communities from station ALOHA, North Pacific Subtropical Gyre - HC15-DNA-20-200_MG | ecosystem: Environmental > Aquatic > Marine > Oceanic | place: Pacific Ocean: North... | reverse complement strand
TGCAGAAAGATAACTGTTTACCGCATTAGCCTCCATGGCAATTTGCGCGTTCAGTGCTTTAGTCAGAGAATTCGATATTTTCAATATATCATATGAAGTAGGTGAATTAAAGAAGGTTTCTAGGGAGACTAGTTTCTTAGCGACTGGATATAATCAGTGAGTTTTTGCTTTTTTTCTTCCGGAGACATAGGTAGGTATTCTTGCCACTGTTTCTTCATTTCTGTTTTCTTTACCGCTTTTTCATCGTCTGACATTGTATCCCATTGCATCTTCATTTGCATGAAATGAAGTATCATGAATGCTCTGTCTTGTAGTGATATTGACTTCCACGCGTCACCCATTTCTTTAAACTGTTTTTTCTTTTCAGCAATTTGTTCAGGAGTCATTCCCTTGAAGTAGTCCTTCATCTTTTTGTTGTGTGCTTTATCTTTATGAAATTTCTTTTTGTAGGAATTCTTTGTTATTACGTCAGAAACATAAAGTTCGTCACCACTTCCAGCATCAACTAGAATTTTGTTATGTTCACGATCGTCATTACTCATGAAAACTTTGTAAACCAAATAATCATTAACCACAGTCAGTTTTCCATATAACGCCTTACTATTTGGTAGTATATTCTCTGCAATAGTCATGGCCTCAACTAATGAAATTTTATTTTTCGTAGTATAATCTTCTCCGTCTACAATTGGTATCGTTCCTTGAATTGCAGGATAAACTGTCTTATCCCAATCTCCAAATACTTGTGTAGTGCCAACGGATGTTATCAAAACGCCAATAAGCATCATGGCTCCAAGTTTAGAGACTATTTGATTCATGTATGAACGATTTGTAATTAGTATAAAAAATGATCGTATGATTTGACTATAGTGTTAATGACTAATCTTTTGTTATTTCACAATACTTGTTAGTTCCTTCAAAAAATTTTATTGAGGAAACTGGAACCTTGTCTTTTAGTTTTTCAAAGATCCATGCCGCTATATTCTCTGAAGTTGGAAAATCAAAAAGTTCGTTTAAATCTCTATGATCTAATTCTGATATGGTTTCCCAACATGTCTTTTTCATTTGATCAAACTCAATTACCATGTTATCTTCATACGAATCACCCTGATTTACATCTCCCTCAACTTCAACAATTATTCTAGATGTATGACCGTGTGGTTTTCCACATTTTGGATGACCGCGTAGTGTATGAGCAAAATCAATCTCAAATTCTACACCTAGTTTGGTTTTCATACTAATCCAAATTTTGTTGATAATTAATACCTAAAGAACTAGTCATAGTGATCAACAGTTTGTAGTATGATTCTAGATGGACCATCAGTGGAAGATATTTCCCCACTTTCAATATTTACGTTCCATTCATATCTCATTGATTGATTATTTTCAACACTAAATACAAAAACTACCTCGTAATTTTTCGTATTTGTTGCTTCTGCAGTAAATTCGGCCCACGTATCTTCATCATCAAAGATTTTTTGATCAGAATATTTGTCATTAATCTTTTCTTCAATAACTTGTAAGATAGTCATTCCTTTATCGTTTGTTCCTTTGTAAAATTTCACCATCTCGACAGCAATTCTTTCATTATCCGTAAACGAATCATCTGCTAAAAGTGATTCAAGATTTTTTTCAGTGAGTGCAGGCAACGCAAAGATCATGAATAATCCTATTATGCCGAGATAAATCGGTGCTCTTTTTTTTAAAAATGATGAAAAACTCTTTGGGTTATCAGATTTTTTTATTTCGTCAGGTTTTTTCTTTGCCAATTAGATTAGCCTTTTTTCTTTGCAACTTGCATATAGAGATCAACAGTTCCACTTCCAATTGGAATTTGGCTTCCAACTATTACATTTTCAGTAATTCCTTTTAGTTGTTCAGTCTCTCCTGTTCTAGCAGCGCTAGCAATGGTTGGAACGGTAATTTCAAATGCTGCACGTGCAAGAACACTATCTTTTGTACCTGCAATGCCATGACGACCAATTTGTTGCATGTAACCACGATGGCACATCAAATCAGATACCAGCATCAAGTATCTTTGATCTACTTCCAATCCTTGATCCTCAAGAGTAGAACTTAATTCATTAATCAAAGCATTTCGAGCAGCTTCAATTCCAAGAGTTTCTGCAATTTCTGAAACATTATTGGTTCTAACATTATTTCTATCAATACCCTCAACCTCTAAAACTTTGGATAGATTTGAACCCGTTGTCTGAATCACCCACTCATTGTCCTTTTTGACAATTGTTACACGCTTAACATCTGGAACACCTTTTACAGTAGTTTTTAGAACTTTATTTCTTATTGCTATTACAGTTGGAACATCAGATTCTTCATCTACTAGGTTTAAAACTAATGTATCGCCTAAAGGTTCAATCTTGAATTTTTTATTTGATTCTAGCGCTTGTATGACACTATCTACTGTGCAATCTCTATCATTTAGTTTCCTATCGTTCAAGTTAAGAGAAATTTTTGTAGCATAATCAGTTTCAGAGTCCACAAGAAGATCACTTACTGTTGTTTGTAGGATATTTTTTGCAACCTTAACTGCTTCTGCCTGATCAGTTTTTGCACCACCATCTAAATAAATGTCCATAGTTGGTGTTACAGGTTTTTTACGTGCGTCCACAAGCTCAATTAGTCTTGGTAATCCAAGTGTAACGTTACGTTCAGCAATTCCTGCAAAATGGAATGTTCTGAGTGTCATTTGAGTACCAGGCTCTCCTATTGATTGGGCGGTTACAATTCCAACTGCTTGTCCTGGTTCTGCCTTTGCCTTGTCGTATAATTCTAGACCTTTCTTAGCTACCTTGTCAACACCATCCTTACTAAGTTTAGATTTTTGTAATGCTTCAGAAACCATCTTTTCAAGTCTTGGATTGAATGTTTTTGTATATTTTTTTGCAATGGGGTTTATTTCATCTTGTGTTGCAGCCTTTCCTGAATCTACAATATGCTGAGCATCAACCAATCTGTTGATATTAAATGCCTCACCATGATCACTTTTTGCAACATCTATTCCATCTTCACCATACAAAAATTGGATTATGTGCCCATGTGGATCTCTTACAGTTCCATCATATTCTAATCTTATATGCTCAAGTGCATTAATCAATCTCCTTTGCATGTATCCACTCTGTTGTGTTCTAACTGCTGTATCTACAAGCCCTTCTCTTCCTCCCATTGCATGAAAGAAAAATTCCAGAGTAGAAAGACCATCACGATAATTAGATTTTACAAATCCATGTGCGTCAGGGTCATTATCATGTTCTTCAAAATGAGCTAAAACACGATTATTGTAACCTTTATCAAGACGATTTCCGCGCCTTGACTGTTGACCTAATGCTCCTGCCATCTGACCTACATTTAGTGATGAACCCCTAGCGCCTGTTGTTGCCATTATTTTTCCGGCATTATTATCCTCGAGAGAGCTATTTGCAGTTGTAGCTGCACTATCTCTTGCTTTACCTAACTTGTTTACAATATATGCTTCTAGAGTTTCTTTTGATGACATTCCTCTAGTTCCGCTAAGTTTTCCACTCTTCTCTTGTTGAACAAGATCGCTAACCTCATCATATGTTTTTTTGATATCATTATGAATTATTTCTCTGTCCTTTTCTGATAGTTCTAGGTCACCATACCCGTAACTAAATCCATAGTGTGTGATGAATTGTTTTATCATAATTAGTTCGGAATTAAGGAATTTCTTTGCTTGAGCATTACCATAATCTTTTGCGATCCTATGCAAAACACTCTCTGGTTCTTCTGCACCAATAGATGATTTATCAATGACTCCACTAATCAATTGACCATTTTTGATAACAACATCTTTTTGTTGACCAGATGTTCCTTTTGACCATTTTGAAGTCATGATATAATTAAAATCGTCAGGTAAGAAAAGTGAGAAAAGTTGTTTGCCAGTATACAGATTATCTTTTTTATTTTCAGGTTCTGGAAGTTTTCCAGTAAAGTCTCCAAGCATTGCAAGATTGGCAAATTCTTGACTGGTCAAGGTAGTACCATCCTTTGTCATTAAATAAGCACCAGTGATGAAGTCACGTAATCCGCCTATAATTGGACCACCAAATCTCGGCGAAATTAATTGGTCCTGTACACGCATCAATAACACTGCTTCTGATCTAGCTTCTTCACTTTGTGGTACATGAAGATTCATTTCATCACCATCAAAGTCTGCATTATATGGTGGACATACAGATGGATGTAATCTGAAAGTTTTACCAGGAAGAACTCGTACATAATGAGCCATTATAGACATTTGATGAAGTGATGGTTGCCTATTGAACAAAACAACATCACCGTTCATAAGATGTCGCTCAACTAGAAATCCTATTTCTAATGAATCAGCAATAATTGAACGGTCCTCAACAAAATCTAATCGAATTTTGACACCGTCAGGTCGTGTAATATAATTTACCCCTGGAAATTGTGATGGACCATTAATTACTAATTTCTTTAATTTACCAATATTCCACTCGGTAACAATTTCTGGAATGGTTAATTTCATTGCTACTGTTTCAGGAACACCAACCTCTGAAAGATCAAGGTTAGGATCAGGAGAAATAACAGTTCTGCTGGAAAAATCTACACGCTTACCAGATAATGAACCCCTAAATCTTCCTTCTTTTCCTTTCAATCTTTGAGTTAACGTCTTCAATGGTCTACCAGAACGATGATGAGCTTGGGGAATTCCAGAAACTTCGTTATCAAAATATGTAGTAACATGATATTGTAATAGATCAACCAAATCTTGTACAATGAGAGGAGGTGTTCCCGCTTCTTTACTTTCTTTTAATCTCTGATTAACTCGTATGATATCTACAAGTTTATGAGTTAAATCATCTTCTGATCTAATTCCTGTTTCAAGAATAATTGATGGTCTGACAGTTACTGGTGGTACTGGAAGTGCTTGTAGAATAAACCATTCAGGTCTAGCAGTCTTTGGATCATATCCCAATAAGGATAACTCATCATCTGGGATGTTTGACATTCTTTCTCTAATTGTAATTGGTAAGAGTCTGTTTTCACCAATCTCGGTTTTTTCAATAAATGTAGTTGGTTTTGTAAAAATTATCTCATATTGTGATTTACCACATAAAGGACAGTCTTTATGTTTTTTAGCTTTCTCTTGTATTTGTTCTGGAATACGTTTTTGAGAAATTACGGTGTATGATGAATGACGATCTTTTATTTTCCTAAATTCATCCAAATCCTCTGGAGGAATCTTAATTCTTCCACAAGTTCTACAAGTTGATTGCAATAATTTGTAAATATTATCAACGAATGCTATATGTAAAACTGGTTCAGATAGTTCGATATGACCAAAATGTCCAGGACTTCGAGCAGCAGTATTACCATCCGTTAAACATTTCTGACCTGGTTCTAAGACACCAAGTCTTCCATCCATTAAACCTCCCTGAACAGACATACCATCCTCATCATATGTTTCAGGCTGTGTAATCTCACATACAGAATATTTTCGAATCTCCTGTGGTGACCACACGGCAAATGTTATTTCGTTTATAGTTTTTGTACTAGCTGACATTATATTCTCTCCTGTAGATGTAATCTTGGTGCTATGTTTAGACTGAGAATCTCCTGCAGTAATAATTTGAAGGCATAAGCAACAGACACTGATGATATTGGAGCAGTATCACCACATTGTGCACATACAAATTTTCTTTTTCGTGCATCATGATATCCTGTAAGACCACACTTTTCACAAATCAGAATGTCGGTCTTATCCGATTCGTCAAGTAACCTATCTTTTAGAAGCATGGAAGCACCGTAAGCAATTAAACAGTCACGTTCCATTTCGCCAAATCGAAGACCACCACCACGAGCACGACCTTCAGTTGGTTGTTTTGTTAACATCTGAACTTGTCCTCTTGCTCTAGCATGAATTTTGTCAGCTACCATATGATGAAGCTTCTGGTAGTAGACTACTCCAATAAATACATCAACTTCAAACGATTTACCAGTTCTACCATCATACATTTTCTCTTTACCTGAATATTTGAAACCAGATTTATCAAGAATTTCTTTGACCACATCCATCTTTTCACCAACAAATGCAGAACCATCAAACTGTTTTCCTCGTATTGCAGCAGCCTTTCCTGTAACTGATTCCATCATCATTCCAACAGTCATTCTAGATGGAAATGCATGTGGATTAATCAGTACGTCCGGAGATATTCCATTTTCCGTGTATGGTAAATCTTCATTCTTAGCTAAAACTCCCAAAACTCCCTTCTGACCATGTCTAGAAGCAAATTTGTCACCGATCTCTGGAGTTCGCATATCACGAACTCTAATTTTATACATTTTTCCACCCTCATCTGACTGTGTCATTACGACAGTATCAACAACTCCAGTTTCTGATGGGCGAACACCAATTGAAGTATCTCTTCTATACGGTCCACTTGTCTCAAACTCTTTGTATTCCTCCATAAATCTTGGGGGGCTTGTTTTTCCAATTAAGATGTCACCGCCTAAAACATTAGACTCTGTTGCAACAACGCCATCATCTTCTAACATTCTGTAAGATTTTTCGCCCTTGAACCCTCTTACATTATCATCGGCATTTGGAATTTCAAAATTATCCCTCATACCACCAGGATATTGTTTTGCCTCTGCTTCATATATTCTGTAAAAAAATGTTCTAGCCAGTCCTCTATCAACAGATGACTTGCTAAGTACAATTGCATCCTCTATGTTATAACCATCAAATGGGAGCACAGCAACAACACAATTTTGTCCAGCAGGTCGTTCTTCCATTCCTAAAAGATTTAATGCTTTTGTAGTAACAATTGGTGTTTGTGGATACAGCATTAGATGCTGACGTACATATGTGCTTGTATTCATCATAGGTGTTGAAAATCCTAAACTCTGTTTAGCCATTGCTGACTCGTAGGTATTTCTTGGTGATTGATTATGTTCAGGATAGGGAATTATTGATGCGCCAGCTCCCAAAATTGAGGATGGGAATATTTCTAAATGCGTGTATTTCTTTAGATTTTTTTCAGTAAAAGTTATGTGACAGTTTTCTTCTTCGTTTGCGTCAATGAGTTCAATTGTACCCATTCTTATCAAGTCTGTCCATGAAATTAGTTTCTTTGAAATTTTTTCTAAAATTTCGTCAGTCAAAGCTGATTTTCCATCATTGATAATGATTAGTGGTCGTAGAACTCTACCTGCATTACAATTAACGTATAATCTATGAGTTGCACCTTCTTGTTCAGGTTTGTGTATGGATATTCCAATATGGGGATGTATCTTTGAACTCCGTCTTAAATCACGTAACTCTTGAAGTAATTTATCACCATCTTTATGAAATCCAATCAATTTACCATCAATGAATACTCGTGTACCATTTTTTTTGACCACATTGGTCGTGGTTACTAAATCAGAGATTCCAAGTTCAAATAGTTTTTCAGTAATTTCCTCATTTGGAACATAGACGGATATTATTGCAGATAATGCTAAATTTTTTACTAATCCACAATTAGAACCTTCAGGTGTCTCACTAGGACAAATTCGACCAAAATGAGTAGAGTGCAAATCTCTTGCCTCAAAGTTAGGCTGGGTTCTACTTAATGGTGATTGGACACGTCTAAGATGACTAATTGTAGAAAGATAATTCGTGCGATCAAGTAACTGAGTTACTCCAACACGTCCTCTTCCCCAATTACCGGTTGCAATAGCGTTGTTAAGTTTGTCTGAAATAATTCCAGGTCTTATTGCTGCTGCAACTGCATTAATTCCTCGTTTTTGTCCTGAACGCTCTAATTGGTACTTCATATCCCTAACCAAATTTCTAAATGCAGTTCTGAATAAATCAGCAAGCATTTGACCAGCAAATTTGATTACTTTATTTCCATAATGATCCTTATCATCAGGGTCAATCCAACCAATTCTTAATTCAATAAGTTTGCATACTGCTTCACCCAAAAAGTGTGCCTTTTCTTTTCTGTTTTCTGGTTGTTTTCCAAGATGTGGAAGCAAACTCCAATCCAATAATGTCTCAGCTCTTTTAATTTGAAATTCTTCTAACATTCCAGGTGCAATTCTTTTACTAATGTAAATAATTGCTTCTTTTGATGTTGAGATATCTCCTGCTTTTTCAAAAGAACCTTCTAATTGATTTTGAATTTCATCTACATGGGAAACCGCACCAGCTATATCTTTATCAGATTCTAATCCAAGTGCGCGCATCAATGTTACTATTGGTATATCAACTGGTGAGCCAGGAATTTTTGCAACAATCATTCCGTCATCTTTCATAATTAATTCTAATTTTGCACGATAACCAATTATTGATGAATAGACTTTTGCCTTATGTACTATTTTACCACCAACCTTTTCAGCATCAACTATAATTTTATTATATGATAAATCTTCTAGTCCAACTATTACTCTCTCTGAACCATTAATGATAAAGTAGCCACCTGGATCTCTTGGATCTTCTTGGTAATCAATTAATTTTTGTTCATTGAAGGTATGTAGAATACATGCATTTGATTTCACCATAACTGGCATGTCACCAACATGGATGAATTTTTTTTCGAGCATTTTATTATCTTCTATAACACTAACCTCCATCATAACAGGTGCAACATATGAAATGTTTCGTAATCTTGCTTCTGCAGGAGTTACATGTGTGATAGAACCATCAAGTTCCATCATTCGTGGTTGTTGTAATTTTATTTTTTCTAGTTTGATTTGGTAGGGATATTCCGCATTTTCAATATCAATTTTATCTACCTCCGTTATAATTTGTTGTAAACCATTTTCTAAGAATTCATCAAATGAATTCAAGTGTTGCCTTGCAATTCCTTCTCGTTTTAGAATATCCTGTATTACAGGCCAACGAATATTATATTTCTCTGCCATTATACTTCAACCACATATCTGTAATACAAACTCTCACCAGATGTTCCACTTTTTCTTGTTATTTTGATCATGTCACCAGGTTTTACACCAAGTCCAATTATTGCAGGATCATTTACAAAGATTAATGGTAATTCGGTAGGCTTACAATTGAATTCTTGTAAAACCTCTTCAGCCTCTTTTTTATCTATAATTTCATGCTTTGGAACATACACATGATCTGGTACAAGTATAATGTTTTTCTTAATAGCCAAAATTTAGACCCCCATGCATAACATTAGTTACACGAAAAAGCAATCTGAACAAACTGAAAAAAACTTTTTTTCAGACTAATATATATTTAGTTAGAAATTTTTTAGGGGAAAAACGAAATTTTTCTCAAACTGCGAGTTTTTTTAAAACAATCTGGTTAAATATAATCACTATATCTCAAAATTATGAAATTACGAAAGGCATGGATCTTCACCTTTTCAGCATTATTATTAATTCCATTTGTTATGGGAAATGGATTTGCAGCAGAAGGCGAGATCAATTCTATGACAACAGATAAAGAAACATACGCTGCTGGAGAAACAATCACTGTAATCGGACAAGTAGCAATTACTGCAGAATATCCTGTGATTCTACAAATAATTTCTCCTAATGGAAACTTTGTTGATCTTGCACAATTTTTTGCCGATGATGATAAGACATTCAGTATAGACTTTGAAACTGAAATTGGTGGTCTATGGAAGGAATCAGGAACCTATGTCATTAAAGGAACTCATTATTACGGTCACTTTGAAACACAGTTTGATTTTGGTGGAATGATGTCAGCTGGTGTAAAATCTGGCGAAACTGGTGGAGAGTTTGAATCTGGTAACTTAAATTTTGGACCAGTAGATGAATTTTCAGAGTCGGCAAGTATGATTCAGCTTGAAGATTATGCTCTATTATATGAAATTACTGGTGCAAAGATTTTGAAAATAGTTCCAGACGTTGAAAATAATTCGTTAATCATAACTATTGAAACATTCAATGATGGTGAGCTAAGAATTACACTGCCAAAAGAAGTGATTGATACTACTGAAGGTAGTTTCTTTGTTTTGGTTGATGGTGAAGAAACTAATCATGATGCAAACTCAACCACTGGTTTTTGGACTTTGGTTATTCCATTTTATAATGGTTCTGAGGAAATTGAAATAATTGGTACGTTTGTTATTCCAGAATTTGGTACAATTGCAGCAATAATCCTAGCAGTAGCAATTACTTCAATAATTGTCCTTTCTGCAAAGACTAAACTCAGCATAATGCCAAAACTCTAAAACGAATCTTTTTTACTACAAATATTTGACTGAATCCCTTCGGATCCAGAATTTATCTCTCTCTATTATACTAGCATTATTAGCGCGAACGTTTCACAACAAAATCTTATCTAAAAATTTTTTCTATCTTCTTCCGTCCGTCTTTTCCCATCATAAAGAAAGCTCCAACACACAATAATGCAGTTGGAATTGCCACATATAGCAGATCTAGTACTGGGTCTCCACACATACCATCTGTAAAAATAACCAGTATTTGAATTCTATACCTAAATCTTTGAATACCGATTCTAAAAATACCTAATATTGATTGACGTACCATGGAAATGGGTAATAATTGTAGTTGGTATAATATGCCTAGGGACAATTACAAATTATTTATTGCCAGGATTTTTGTTTAATTTTTAATAAGATTCTAAAGTGATCGTTTCACGCAAACAAAATTACATCTTTTGAACCATATTTTTCAAATAATTCTTCGTAACTCTTTAGCCGCTCAGGAATGATATTCATCTTATCATCATACATTTTTGTGATAAAAGCAGCCAAGACACGCTCATCATTCTCATCATAGAATCTTACGCTAAAACTTATTCGCTCTGGTTTTTGCTCTTTTACAAATTCAGCCTTTTTGATCAGTTCAGAGTTTACGTGCATGTGACAAGGACCGTCATTTTCGCCTATATTGATCCATTTTTCTTTTTGTCTAATGTTTAACATATTACTTCTAATCTCGCTTACTGCACCATTGCTCTTTACAATAAATAGTACATTCTCACTTTTTACGAGATCTGCTAAAATTTCATAAAGCATTTCTCTAGACCTATAGTGAACGTTTCACAACAAAGTCTAACAGACTTATCAATTCTGACTTGTGGACACTAGAATATTTGTCAAGTGCTTTTGTTGCACGATTTGCATAACGAAGTGCTTGTTTCCGGACGGTCTGCTCAATTCCTAATGAGCGGATTATGCTAACCACCGTATTGATCTCGACTCTAGTTGCCTTTGATTTGCCAAACACACGTAAAATCTTCTTTTTGTCAGAACCACTGGCATTTCGTATTGCTAATAGAATAGGAAGTGACTTTTTACCCTCGCGAATATCATTTCCAACCGCCTTTCCAGTTACTTTACTGTCACCCATTATTCCAATCAAATCATCTGTAATCTGAAATGCAATTCCCAAGTTGCGACCAAATACTGACAGATTTTTAACGTCCTTTACAGATTTTTTGGCAGAGATTGCTCCCATTGCACAGGATACCTCAAAGAGAACTGCAGTCTTCTTTTCAATCATCTTGATGTATTCTGATTCTGTCGGAATTCGTTTATTCTCTGCCAGTTTGATGTCGTCTACCTGACCCTCACAAATTTCAATGCATGCCTTTGACAGTTTGGATACTAGTTGAGACTTGTAGTTTGCAGAAAGTTTTGATTTTGATATTATTTGATATGCTTTTGAGTAGAGAACATCTCCTGCCAGAATTGCCAGTGGCATATCAAATTTTTTGTGAGTTGTTGGAACACCGTGACGCATATCATCATTGTCCATTATATCGTCATGTGTTAGAGTAAAGTTGTGAATCATCTCTACAGCACCTGCCGCTGCCATCGCATCTGATTGCTTTCCGCCAAGCATCATGCAGCTCTTCAAAACCATAAAGGGTCGAAGTCGTTTTCCGCCATGAATGATCAGATGTGCAGATGCATCATAGAGTTGCTTTGGGTTTCCTTTGAGTTCTTTTCTCAAAAACTTGTTTACAAGTACGGCATTCTTTTTGATGGAATCAGACACTTTCATTCTACCAATCTCCAGTTATCATCAGGAATGTAGTGTTTAATTGCATTTTGATACACCTGCTGAAGCTCGTCTGTCGTCCAACTGTCAATCAGTCCACCAAACTTTTCCTTTGTTGCATCATCACAATCTGCAAAAAAGTACAGTGCTATTGCCATCCATGGGCAGTATGAATCACGGTTCTGTTCAAACTCTGCTCCAAGCTCTTCTGGTGAGAGCCATTTTATCTCAGAAATCTCATCTAGCACCAGAGTTGACTCGTCAAAATCCTCCACAACACCAATCAGCGTGCCACAAACCTCGTTTTCCGAGCCCACATCTTTGTATGGAACGTGATACTCGAACTTGTTTACATAGTTCATCTCACATGAGATGCCAATCTCTTCAGGCATTCTACGCTCAGCTGAGGAGACATAGGTCTCGCCTTCTCTTGGGTGTGATGCTACGGTTCCATCCCAGTCGTCTGACCAAAGCATTTTCGAGCCACTTCTTCTTGTAAGTAGTAGTTTACCTTCCTTGTTGAAAATCATTGCAGTAAATGCACGGTGAAGTTTTCCGTTTGGAAGATGACATTTCACCTTCTCCTCTTTTCCTATTGGATTATCGTTTCCATCTACCAGAATAACAAACTCGTCCATATTATCACCGGAATATGGTTCCTTCAAACTTTTTTCCAGAGACAGCATCAGTAATTCTTTGTGGTTTGTTACCGTTTGCAAAGAACACTTTGAGTCCAGATCTGGACATTTTTGTAGCCTCTGTAATCTTTCTGTTCATTCCGCCAGTTACATCCATCTTGTTTGTGCTGATGGCAGGCTTTTCTTTCTTGAAATCATAGATGAGTTTTTTGGATTTCATGTTGGAGTAGACACCATCAACGTTTAATGCAAATATGGAAAGTCTTGGTTTCAAAACTTTGGCAAGTGCAGTCATTATGACATCGCCAGACAGGATATAGGATTTTTTCTGACCATACCATAATGCGTCACCATATGTTACTGGTGTCAGTCCAGATTTTGCTATATCATTTATTGTTAAAATTTTACTTTTGAGAGAGCGGTTACCACTCATAAAGTCAGTTGGTGGTAAGCAGTATGGATTTAGTCTGTTTTTTACTGCCATATCCAGAATGATCTTGTTTAATGCAATCATGGAATTTTTTACAACAGACACTCCCTTCAAATCGTATTTCGCAGGTTTCGTGTGCATGCCATATTTGACAGACCAATAGTGTCCATATGATCCACCTCCATGGACGATAACTTTTGGTTCTTTGATCTTTCGTATCTGTTTTAGTATGTTATCGATGGTTTTTCTTCTTGCAGAAAGTGGTTTTTCCTTGTTTGTTATTATAGAGCCGCCAAGTTTGATTAGGATCATGTTATTTTTCTCCTAATTGGTGATATTAACTTGCATGCCAGTTTTCTCTATTGTGATTGGATAAGTTTCGTATTTTTGGCTCATATTTTGTACCACAGAATCTTTTTTGCTCTTCTCCGTAAGTGCAATTACACATCCACCATCACCGGCTCCTGTGATTTTTGCTCCGAACGTCTCTTTTTCAATTGATTTTACTATTTCTAGCAGAAGATCATTTGATACACCAATGCGTTCCAGAAAGATTTGGTTCTGTGACATGCATTTTCCTATGGTCTCTAAATCAAATGTTTGCAGGGAATTTACTGCCTTTGTTATTAGATTACCTTCTTCTTCACATAATTCAGAAAATGCCGCTTCGTTATTGTTTTTGAATTCGTTAACACGACTTACAACAACATCTGTGTTATGCATTTTTTGTGAGTTTACGACAACAAAATCAAAATCATGGTCAGTCTTTATGGCTTTAGAGTCACTTTCCTTCTGATATTCTATAATTCCACCTAGTGTTGAAACTGTACAGTCAGCACCTGATGTTCTTGGGAATATAGTACGTTCTGCATCTATTGCTAGATCCAATACCTCAGATTTTTCTGATCTAGTAAATAGATTAGATATTGATGCTGCAGCTGCAACACAACACGCAGAAGATGACCCCAATCCGGCTCCAATTGGTATATCTGATTGAATTTCTATGTTAATTCCATTTTTAAAATTATGATCACTGATTACTTTCTTAGCAATAAAGAAGAATGGACGAAACTTTTTTTCAACAGTCTCCACTTCTTCTGTAATTGGAATTGTTGCTTTTCCTAATGATGATGTTATGGATATTGCAGCAGTATCATTTTTTTCTGATGTTATAGTGACTCGTTTGTTTATTGCACCAACTACTGCACGCGTACCATGTACAACAAAATGTTCTCCAAAAAGAATAATTTTTCCTGGTGCGCTTGCTTTTGATATCAAATAGTTATTTTAGGATCTACTTCTATAATTCTGCTTCTGAAATTCTTCTTCCTCGGCTTCTTCCATTTTTGTTTCAAAGTCGTTTATTTCATATTTCATATCTTGGCTTTCAGTCAACTCTCCTCGGTTAATGAGAATTTCTCTTGCTAGTAGCCAGTATACCGTTGCCAGTGCTCTTCTACCTCGGTTGTTTGCTGGAATTATAAGATCAATGTTTGATGTAAGATTATCAGTATTAGCAATTCCTATCACAGGGATTCCTGCATTTGTTGCTTCTACTACCGCCTGATTGTCAATTTCTGGATCAGAGACCAGTATTAGTTGTGGTTCGGTGTAAAATGGTAATGATGGGTTGGTCAATGTGCCCGGCATGAATCTACCTAACATTATTCTTGCATCTGTTAACTCACAAAATTTCTCTATTGGCATATTTGCATACTCTCTTCCAGAACATACAATTACTTTTTTGATATCAAGGCGATTAATGAATTTCGCAGCAGTCTTGATTCTTGCAAGTGTTTGATCAATATCTAACATGTACAAGCCTTCGGGACTTTCTTGATTGATGAATTGACGCATAAATTTTGTCTTGACATTAGTTCCGACTCTGATTCCTGTCGAAAGTACTTTTTTCTTAATGTCTGGAGTTTCTGTCTGTTCGCTCATCTTATTTTTTAAATGTCGACCATGCCATGTATTAAATCATGCTCTGATAATCGCACCAACTCATTCAATTTAGCTACTCTTTCGCCTCCAACAACACCGACTTTTAGAAGTTTTGAGCCAGTTCCAATTCCTATGTGGGTTATATGCGAATCAGTTGATTCACCAGATCTGTGTGATGTGATAAGTTTAATGTTATTTTCATTTGCAAGTTTGGCAAATTCTAATGCATCATAAAGACTTCCAGCTTGGTTTACTTTAAGAATTGCAGCGTTACATGAATTTTTTTCAATTGCCTTTTGAAGAATATTTTTGTTGGTAACCGTAAGGTCATCTCCAGTTATCATTGTGTTTGGAAACTTTTTAGTTAGTTCAGACATGTCGTCAAATGCCTCTTCATGAACTGCATCTTCGGCATAAGCCAGTTTGTATTTTTCTATAATTTTTGCTGCAAAGTCAATTTGTTCATCAGAATCGTTTTCAAATCCTGCTCTGTCATAGATGTATTTTCCTTTTTGTTCATCCCATTGAGTAGACGATGCAAAGTCAACTCCTAATGAAACTTCTTTACCAAGTGTAAATCCCAAATTTTCAATAGCGCTAGCAGAAATTTCTAATGCTTGTTCATTATCATACTTCGGAGCCCAACCACCCTCATCACCACGTCCATTTGTAAAAGTTGGATCATTTTTTTGAATAACATTACGCAGTTCTTTATGAACTTGTAAATTCATATCAATTGCATCATGTACAGTTTTTGCACCAGTTGATACAACTAGAATTTCCTGGATATCTGGTGTACCTGGACCTGCATGTGCTCCTCCACCAAGTATGTTTCCTATAGGAAATGGGAATTTTAGATCATTGTTTGGATTAATAATTTTATAAAATGGAATATTCTGCATTTTTGCAGCTGATTCTGTTGCAGCAATGGTGATTGCAAACGCACATGCACCACCTATTTTTGAATAGTTCTCAGTCTTATCTATGGTTTTGATTATTTCATGAATTGATTTTAAATCAGCTGGATCACTACCGATGAATTTTTCTGAATTGTTCTTTAATAATGATAAACTCTCTTCAGGGTTATTGTTTGGAAAGCTGGTCGCTTCATATTTACCAACACTTGCACCTGATGGTGCACATACTCTACCAAGGAATTTTTCATCAGAGGTTACATCAACTTCAATTGTTTTACTACCTCTACTATTATAGAGAATTCTACCGTTAATGGCAGTAATATTTGACAAATTATTCTAGCTCGCTTTGCACTTCTTGGTTTCTTTTATGCATTGCTTCATAGAATGGAATTATTTGTTGAATAGACTCTACAGTTGTTAAAAGCATTCTTCTACAACAGTACCTTTCCAGACCAACCTCATCAAGAATTTTTTGTGGTTCTTTTCCAGATTTAACACCATTCTGAAATTCATCAAATTTATCTGCGATTAATTTTCCACAAGAGAAACATCTGACTGGTACTAACACATCACAAAAAAC
>Ga0310344_10001740_pt1 | contig 16520 bp, 31 predicted proteins | sample HC15DNA20200_MG_FD_203801 | JGI IMG/M metagenome (GOLD analysis project Ga0310344, IMG submission 203801) | Marine microbial communities from station ALOHA, North Pacific Subtropical Gyre - HC15-DNA-20-200_MG | ecosystem: Environmental > Aquatic > Marine > Oceanic | place: Pacific Ocean: North... | reverse complement strand
ACAGAAGCGTGTTGCCCATCAATCGCCTTATCAGAATCTTTACTGTTAATCGTCACACCTGACCCTTGAGCCAAAGTTACTTTACCTGACCCGATGCCAATAATCGTGATAGCTGTACCAATATCGAAAGCCACACCTGAATTAGGTGGAACCGTGTAAGTCTGAGCGGAACCGTTACTTGCTGTAACAAGCTTACTTGCGTCACCGGCCACAAACGTATAAGTCGTTCCTGTCTGAGCGTTTATAGCAAGAGGAGCTACGACACTACCAGCAGTCACAGCGCCAGTAACAGTTACAGAAGTAAGAGTACCAACAGAAGTAATTGCTGATTGAGCGGCTCCGGTAACAGTCGCGGCTGTACCCGAAGCGTTACCAGTCACGTTACCTGTCAAAGCACCAGCGAACCCTGTTGCTGTTAAAACCCCAGTACTAGCATTGTATGTGGCACCACCATCAGTCTTAGGAGCAAGATCGCCTGTAGCGGATTCAAACAAAGCCACCGAACAAGAAGTGTCAGTAGTGTCAGCTACCGTAATAGCTGTAGGCGTTTGAGCAGGGATAGCTTCCCACGCTGTAGACCCATCAGCCTGCCTAGTCATCACATGACCATCAGAAGCACCCGAAGCCGCAGAAGCACCTATACCAAGTTTTGTCTCTAACTGTATTAAAGCACCAGAGTGATTCGTGTGAACCACATCATGCTCATAACCCGAAGCGTCAAGATCCGTTGTTGAACCCGGAGAAGGCTGTTGAGTAGCAGTGTCTAAAGAAGTTGGATAATTAGTAGCCATTGTACTAAGCCAAAGTTATATCTAGTGAACCTGCCGCGAGGGAAATCGTGTCACCAGAGGTAACAGTCTTAGACGCAGACACAGCACCGTGGAACAAAAGGTTCCCCGAAGAAGCCGCATCCCAAATGCCTATATGAGTAACAGTACAAGCAGGCATATTAGTGAACTCCTCAGCAGACGAATTGTCTATCGTACCTGCTGTAGCGTGAGCGGCATTAAAAGTAATCGCCTGCCTAGCATAAGACCCACCAGAACACTCTGCGCCGGAACCGGCATCAGTAGGATCAGCGGTATGCAAAGCAAGATACACAGCAGTGGGAGCCCAATCTGCTTGATCGCGAAGAACATAGTCTAAGACTTTATTCTCCAAATAATTTGACATTGCGGCCATTAATATCTCCTAAAAGGTTTGAACATGTTCATAAGTATGATACAAATATATACGCGCTCCGTCCATACTACAGAGCAATAAATATAAAACGAAGTATGCGAACCCTTATCAGGTTCAGATCGTCCGTCAGAGGGACATTCGCTCCCTGCAATCAAGTCAAGCAAGGACAGAGCAAAGCGTGATCGCTCGAACTCAGAGTGGAACCGTACTCAAAACGGACGGATGGCACCCAAGGGGAAACTAACCTAAACCACACAACCCCAAGGAACCCCCACAAACCCCTTGTCCGGTGTCCACTCCCAGTTTTAAGCGTCAGACATTTATATATAAGACCGCCCTATGGCACATACCCCCCTAGAAACTCAAGGTTTCCACCCAAAAAGACAAAAGCAAGCCCTCATCGCCCCCCAAGAACAGTTGGTCAGCACTCAGATGGATATAATCGCAGGTCAGGCTGTCCTTATGGTTCTGTGTGGGGGGGCAATTCGAACTTGTGGGGTAATGCCATATTTAACATAATTTAACTGATTAGTGTTACAACTACGGCAATCGAAAGAGCGTAGATTGCTCGCAGTTTAATACTAATAAGCCAAATTCTGCTAAATCTGACCTTACCCCAGCGTAGCCTTAGTGCTGGTTCCAGCACACCGAATCGGGCTCTGCCCAAACCCGCTGGGCTCTGCCCAGACCCGCTTAAGACCAGTCTTAAGAATCTGCTCAAGGCTCTGCCTTAAGAATCCGGAACTCAAATGGCGAAGGGAAGAGAACCTTCGCTCGGTTGAGTTACCCCGCTCGAACTGTTGTTCGAAAGAGAACGAACAACCGTCCGAGCCGTACCAGCGCCTTACGGTTTGACAACCTGTTTTTGCTGGCTGTGAGCTTCATCCCTCGGATGTCCCCGAACAAATGTTCGAAACCACACGAACATTAGTTCGGTGCCACCGACTAGGTGCATAACGGCTATACGAAAAACAAACCGCCGTTTTTCGAATATCCGTAAGCATCGAAAATGGCAGAGGTAACATTTATGTAAACTTTTTATAAAAATGGGAGCGAACATTTTTACAAAAACTTCGCTTCGCGCCTTCGGTACATAAATCTTACATCTACCATTTTCGACTGAAGCCCCCATCCTAGCAAAATCAGGTTGTCAAATTTGGCCGAACTGATGTTCGAAACTACACGAACATCTGTTCGACCAAACGCTGGTGCGTGAAGGGGTGAGCTTTAAAAACTTTTTACTGCTTAGAAAGGTCATTATGACTACTAAATCAATTCCGGTTACATTCTCTGAAGTGCCACGTGGAGAATTCATAGGTAAGGTGTACGCCCACAATCCACGTACTGGTGGGTGGTTCATTGCCGATTCCTACACGAAAGGGGAAACTACAGTGATTACTCACATCATTAAGAAAGACAAATCAGTTATCACACTTGGCACTAAAGAAACACGCTATCCCAAGAAAGCCAAACCAGCACCAGCACCCGAATATCCAGAGGAGGTATAATGGAAACTTTTCTAAACATAACTATAATCATCACCTTTACGACATTGTTCATTGCGATGATATTGGGAGGCATAGCATTACTGTGGCTCTCAATCGACTTATTCAAAGACTTCTACCGAGAAAGGAGAAGCTGATGTCACATCAGTTTGACCGTAGAGGGACTCACTGGCTTCAATCGAATTCGACATTGCCATTTGTGAGATGTCGGTGTAATCAATGTAAATCTAGAAATAAATCTGGACTCATTTGGGAGCGTCACCCAGATGGAGTTTGGCGTAAACGCAATACAACCCAAAAGGATAAAAAATGAATAATACAGAACAAGCTTGGTGGTTTGAAACCAAGAACATTAATGGTGTTGAAAAGAAATATGTCTTCACCAAACTGGCAAATGGAAGTATTTACTTCCGACCAACTAAAGATGACGATGGTAACCCATTGTCAATAAGTGAGTTTTTCGGTCAAGCAGGTACGATTGACCGAATGTTCCGCAATTCAGACAACATGACGCAAGACATGAAGCTGGATGAGGACAATGCCATGTTAATGAAATTAGCATGGGCTAAATCAATACCAGTACCAGATACAACAAATATATAAAGGAAAAATAATGAATAAAACAAATACCGCCTTAACAGGCACCCATGAAGAGCGTCAATTCGAATTCGATAGACACTGTTCACAAATATATGCTTATCGTGACTTGAACTCATTAGTGACTCAAGCAAAAGATAAGGAAGTCAACTTTAAAGACACATTTAATGGATTTAATGACACTTTAAAGCCTTCAAGCGAATTCAAACCTGATAGAGCAGGATTGTTTAGCTGGCATGATGAGAAAAATGGTAATCCATGCATAATAGATGGAGTTGACTCCATACCTCAAGAAGATAGAATGTCTACCACGTTTATGTGTGATGGCATTGTTCTTGATTGGAAAATCCCTCAACACTATAAAAGGTCACTCGGTGAAGCCGAACGATACTCACTTGTGTATGGGGAGCTTAACGGCAAAGAAATCATAGCCATTCAAGGCAACTGGAATGCTACCATCAACGGTAATTGGAGGAACTGGTGGGTTTATACTTGCCTAATCACTCCTACCATCGACTGTGAAGAATGGTTTGATGAATACTGCAAAATGGCTTACGGTACATCAACCTATGACGAATACTCTGAAGAAATAGAGCGTATCCGTCAAGAAAAGAAAGACAAATGGGAAGCCACCCAACAAGAAGCAAAAAATCTTGGAAGAGATTTAGTAAGCTTCTAATAGTAGGGGAGAGTCAGCTTCGGTTGGCTCTCCCCCTTTCTATTTTTTTAAATGAAAAGGGAACTACAGTCATAGCGACTAGATACAACATTGGTTTTTATGAATCATATAAAAGATGGCTGTTAACCCAAGTGAATATAAATGATTAAAGGAGAAAAAAATGTATGACGATCAAACCTCTTACTCTCGTAAAGGTCTTCCTCATCTACCAAGTTCTACTTATAGAAATCAAACAATAGCTAATAAGTTGTATGAGCTTATTAGAGAAATAGTTCGTAATGAACTTAATGAATCTTTAGAGAAGATGAGAAGATGAGTGTAGTTAAATTTAATATTGGTCATAAAAAATATGTATGGAATTCTGATTCTAATAAAGAATCTTTAGAGAAATTCATATGCAAACAAATTATAAAATTCCAATTATTGGAGGCTTAAATGAATCAAATAGAACAAATAAATAAAACTTTAGCTCTTGTAAAGAAAGCTAGAGAAGGTGAGTTCCTTAACGGTGATGGTCATGGGATTGTACCTTCTGAAGAATATGAGAAATGTGGCATTGATGTTAAAAATTTAGAACAAGAATTTAAATCTGATTTCTCTGCTCCGACTTCAACTATTTATAAGAATGGTGAACCTGTTGAGAGTATGACAGGTGTGTGGAGTTTAGATTTTCATCGTTATGTTGCATCTCAATGTGGTTTAGTGAGAGACATTGATTACCCGGAGTTAATAGGTCGAGGTAGTCAAGCTAGGGTAATTGCTGGTGCAATAAATAGATGGTATGATGAATATATGGGGGATGATGATGCCGACACCGTTGAGTGATAAATCTGTTGAAGGCGGCACTATGACTTGCTGGGATTGTCAAATGGTGTGGGACTTAGGTACGGAAATGGATGACTTCTGGAAACACCAGTGTATAGAGGATTCGTACGATGACTAAGTATGAAGTTGGTGTATACCTAACAAGTTTCAATGTCGTTAATATTGAAGCAGGCACAGAACGAGAAGCTAAAGATATTGCTTTAAAACAGTGGGGTGCAGGTGAGTTGGAACTGTTCACTGATAAACGTGCCGAAGCCATAATAGAGGATGAACTAGATGCCTGAATATAAAGTGATATTAACTATTAAGACTGAGATGGGTGATCCGGATAAATGGGATTGGGAACAACTGATCGTTACTGATCCTGAAATTGAGACACTCGTTGATGTGAATGTAATAGATCTAGCATTTGCAGACGTTACTATTCGTTATTAAAAGGGGGGCTTATGCCTGAAATAAAATATACAGAAATTACAAATGAAAATTATAAAATACCTGAAGGTAAGAAAAGAGTTGAAGTTCAAGTTTATTGGAGATGGGAAGATTGCAAAACTTTCGATGTACCAGAAACGACAGAACTTTCTGATGTTAGAGATCAGATTGTTTTCAAAGCAGATGATTATTTTAGTTCTGGTTTTTCTTGGTTAACAGAATTTGAAGTATGGAATATTCGTGATGAAAAAGGAGATGACGAATGGTCGCTATAACCCATCCTAAATCTGATAGGTATCAGAGATACTCTGAAGATTTCATAGCGTATCATCGTCAGAATCCTCATGTGTATGACATGGTTAAAGACTTAGCTTATAAAGCGTATTGGTCAGGTCAGAAACGTACCTCTATGAAGAGAATCTTTGAAGTTATACGTTGGGAAACTGACTTGAAAACTATAGGTAAGTTTAAATTAAATAATACTTATACTGCTGATTATGCACGACTTGTTATGGATAAGAATGAGTGGGCAGTTGGTTTATTTGAAACAAGAAAGTCTCCGGGAAAAATTACATTACCTATTACTAGCAGTTGGTTTGAAACAAATTGAAGATCTCCAAGGGGAATGATAGTGGCAGGGGGGGTGGTTCCCTCCTCATACAGGGTGATAAACGGAGCTTAGGCACGACAATCCTGCTACAGAGAGTTAATGACCTTAACCCCCTGTCACTGTTACTGATTAATATAGAAAGGAAAATATGGAAGATGAAATGATAAACATTCATGCTGGACAATTAACGTATGGTGCGTTGATTGAGTTATTGCATGGTAATCATGTTACCCAAAAACATATCATTGCTGATTTCTATAATGGTGGTACTACTGCTGATAAAGCATTGATACAACTTGAAGAAGTCCGGGAGAATGGTAAAGAACTTATTTCTACTTGGGTACGTTCTAAAGAAAGATCAGCTAATGAAAGGATATTTTAATGACACATCCATCACTAAGATGCCCTCGTTGTGATCGGCTTACAATGCGTCCTAACCAAGTGGAGAATGCATTGAGTCGTACAACAAGAGGTGTTAAAGATGAAGCAGTTTATGTCTGTAGTCCATGTGGCACAGATGAAGGAATGCAAGATTACTTTGACTTTGGAGCCACTCCTCAAAGTGAATGGCCTGTTGAGAGTCTTACATATGTACTACCAACAATAGAAGAAAGGATAAAGCAATGAATATAGTTACATTGGTTGGAAACATAACTCGTGATCCTGAGTTGCGTTTCTTCGATGGCGACAAAGCAGTCGCTAATACATCTATAGCTGTCAATGAATCTTTTAAAGGTTCTGATGGCGAATGGAAAGAGAACACAACATTTGTTGATGTGTCTATTTGGAATAACAATGGCGCAGAGAATGTTGCGAACTCTTTAAGTAAAGGAGACAGAGTTCTTGTCTCTGGTAAATTAAAGCAAAGTCAGTGGGAACAGGACGGTCAGACTCGAACTAAGTTGGAGATGGTTGCTACTGAAATTGGACCAACAATGAAATGGGCTGAGGTTGCTATTACTAAGACCGCAGGTGGTGGTAAATCTAAACCTACTTATGATACCCCAGAAGGGAAATTTTAAATGAAAAAAGAAACAGCAGTAGAGAAAGCTAAGGCTCTTGAAGAGATAGCAGAATTTATAGTTGATAATCACGAACATATACCTAGCTTTGAGGTGAACTTTTCACCTTGGTTAAGTGAATGGCGATTTGATAACGATCAAGAAGCCTGTGCTAAAGCAGTAAAAGAGTTAGCTATATCTGCACTTAGTTTCGGATGGGACGTTGATAAAGATTATGACACCGATCATATGAAATTAGACTTAACACCTATTCACGGTGGAAAAGTACAATTTTGGGTACAACGTGAGACTGTCTGCACTAAAAAGGTACTTGGAACTGAAACTGTAACTAGGAAAGTTGCGACTGGTTGGGAAGAAGAAGAAGTAGAGCAAGAGATAGTTGAGTGGGAATGCAAGCCATTACTAGGTATTGGTAATGAAAAAACTAAGTAGTCAAGAAGCATATGAATTTAAGAGTAATGTTAGACAGAAGTATGACTGGGGTACTCTACTTGATGGCAATAATTGGTTGATGGTTCAAGGTAAGGATTTCGATTGCTCAACAAAGAGCTTTCGGAATCGTTGCTACCGTTACGCGAATGAAAGAGGACTGATGTGCAACACGCATATTAGAACAATTCAAGGTGTAGAACATATGCTTATTCGTGCTTTCAACCCTGCTGATGGCAACTGATAAGTTAAAACAAATAAAAAGTGTGTGTAATATTGCGCGATCTGAATTAAAAAAGCGTCCCTTTGATAGTAAAAGAGATCAGGCTAGGACATTGGCTTTCATTAATGACATTGATCGCATACTTGCGACATTGGATAGGCGAGCGGTGAAAAAATACTATGGATATACAAATGATCTACCTCCTGAGCTTCCTGCTGAGGAGCAGAAAGAAATAAATGAGAAAGGAATAAATGAAGCAAGAGAAGCGCTTAACCGACGAAGAAATCGGTGATTACCTAGCTGAGATTCAGTTAGAAGAAATGAAAATAAAGAAATGGGAAGAAGAAAATGACAACAATACATGAAGTAATGAAAGATGCTGGTGCTGATTTTAATGTCAGATACCGAGCGGCGGGATATGAATCTGATTATTCAGGTACACATATTCCTACAACATTTAAAGCAGGAACAGAAAGATACCAATACAAATGGGTAATACGAGAAGATACTAATGAAACATTAGGACTTGTTGGTGGTCAGTACCCAGAGGAAAGAAATTATAATTACTTAGCTGATATAGCTGAGGAATATTTTCCGGACACAGCACATTCAGTTAAGTTGCTCGCTGATGGTAAGCGTATTGCTATCAGTCAAAGGATTTATGATGCGCGAGAAATTGGTACATCAGAATTCACAAGAGGTGACATGATACAACCAACTCTAGTATGGATTTCTTCTTTTGATGGTAGCTGGGCTACTAAAGCACATAATATGATGCTTAGATTCTTTTGTACTAATCAGTTAGGTGTAGGTAATTCATTGTTTACTGTGCGCCATACAAAGAATCATGTTCCTACTCTAGAAGCACGAGCAAAGATTCTTGAAGGTCATAAAGCATGGGTTGATAATTATACAAGTCAAGCTAATGCTTTAGTTGAAGCACCATTCACTACTGAACAGATGAATCACTTTATTAAAATGCTTGTTCCTGATCCTAAACCTAATCCAGCTAGACCATATGCCTATGATGTTAGGTCATGGCGACCAGTCATTGAGAAACGTGAAGGCATTATAAAGAAATGGGAAGACGAGCTAGGACATATGGCTATGGGTAATAAATGGTTAGCTTATAATGCTGTTCAATCTTTCAATCAACATGAACAAGGTAAAGGTGATAGATCAGAAGAGAAATCATTATTACGTGCGCTTGATGATAAACTAGCATTCAGTAATAAAGCACTGAAAATGTTAAATAATTCAATTACAGAATAGGAAAAATATGATAAAGAAACATTTGGAGACGACTCATAATCGTACTCCTGTAACGGTAGATGAACATGGTAACGAACGTCGAATAATTCTGAGTCACATTGGTGAAGAGTTTGCTGAAGGTTCTCCTGCTCCGTCTATGCCTGATGAAAAGATCTGGCGTGGTTCGATGGCGGCTAGTTGTTCACGACAAATTGCATATAGATTATGTGATACTGAACCATCTAATCCTTTGACAGGTGCAGACTATTGGCGTTTTGGATTAGGGACTATGGTTCACAACCAACTTAAACCAGCTATAGATAGATGGCTTGATAAAGAAGAAGGAGTAACAGCAATAGAAGAAGCTGAAGTAGAACTAGGTGAACATGGTTATGGTCACGTTGATCTTACTTTAAAGGCAGGAGATAAGACTATTGTTGTTGAGTTGAAAACAATTAATGGTACTGGATTTAAGAAAGCAATAGGTGGGGAGGGGCCACGACACAGTGCGTTGGTGCAAGGTGCTATGTATGCACATGCTTCTAATGCAGACTTGCTTATCATTTGTTACTTGACTATGGAATTGTTAAGTCCTAGTTGGGCTGAAGCTAGAGGCTTTGATAACACTGGTAGGTTCGGTGCTGAATGGCATTTCACTAAGGAAGAGTTCACTCCTATAGCTGAAGCTGAGATAGCTCGGTTAGATTATATTGCTGATAATTTAGTTCAAGGTTTACCACATGAAGTTCCTAGAATGTTCAGTGAGTATGACCCGGAAATACCTTGGGGTGCTGAAATTATTGATCCTTCTACTGGTGCTTGGGTGCTTGAAGAAGACAATCAGTTGTTAGCTAAAGGTAAGACTTGGATGTGTAACTATTGTAACTATCAAGACAGGTGTGCAAATGAGTAAAGAATTTTGGCAAGAACCTTACATAGAATTATCTTATGTTGATGATGAAAACAATCTTCATCTAATAGATGCTGATGAGTTAGGTAAACCAGTAACACTTAAATACCATGAAGTTCATGCTGTGTGTGAAGCATTGAAAATGGCCCATGTTTACATCAAGAAGCAAATTCTACTCGATGAAGATTATGGATGGTTGGATGGTAGCAAAGCTCCTATGAGTAAAGTGTCTTTAAAAGATATGAAGTCTGCTAGAACTGCGTTGAGTTATATACGTAAGTACATGGCGGCTGTTCATCAAGGTGGAGATTTATCTACACTTGAGTGGAGTGGTGATGACTTTGATGCTGAACCTATTACGCATGATGGTCATATTTTATGAGAAAAGTAGAACCATTAACTGAAAATTATTCACGTATACCTGAGCATGGGAGGATACGTCTTGGTATGCAAGATGAAGGAAGAGGATTTCCTAAATCATTGGATACTTTTAGATTCACTTCACCTGATAAAGATGCAATAGAAAACATTTCATTAATCTATGGAGGTGCAGTAAAGGTATGGAACAATAAGAAAGCTACACCTCAAAACCAATGGGAAGTAATCACAGAAGTTTCTGATATTCGTGTATTCTTACCACCTAACAGCATTGATGTTTGGTATGAGGAGTGGTCGGGTGGAGGGCTACTTCGACGGTGCGATGGGATAGAAGCCCAAGTACAAAGTCAAACACCTGATGGCATCGACATTGACATTGTTCCTTGTGTGTGTTCTCCGATGGTTGATAAGGGGGGTTCGATGAAGTGTAGTCCTGTGACACGATTGAATGTTATCCTTCCTGATGTCCGTTTTGGTGGTACTTGGAGAATTGAGTCTAAAGGATGGAACTCTTCAAGGGAACTCCCAGCGATGATTAATTTAATTTATTCTATGCAACAACAAGGTATGACTGTCGCTCGTCTAAGTATTGAAAAGAGAAAGAAAATAAGTGGAGGTAAGACAAGAAATTTTGTAGTGCCTAAGCTTAGTGTGGACTCTACTCCATTAGAGATAATGGAAGGTGATGCTGTTCCCAAGATAGAACAACCTGAAGTTCCTGCTATTGAAGAGAGAAGTACTATTGAGATTATAGAAGCTGAGATAGTTGAGGAAGGGTGGGATACCCCACCATCAGGAGTGGCTGTGAAAAAGAATCCTAATCCTCCACCAAGATATATACCTGCTGATTAATATGGATCAGTTAGGTTTATGGGTAGAGGAAAAATTATATGGTATCACTAATAAAAAATCATGGTCTGAACATTGGAAGCTGACTCGTAATGTTGGCTGGTTTAATGATGAATGGATAGAACACACTGGTTGTACTTTAGTGACACAGTGCGGAAAGGAAAATTGTTTACATGAAGCTGATGAATAATGGCTGACATATACGGTAAGGGAGCTAAAGGTAGAGCAACAAGATTACATGCGTTAATTACTAGAGACTTTGGCAAGTGCATGAACTGTGGTAACAATCATGCATTGCAATGCGCTCATATTATTTCACGCAAGTATGGGAATACACGTACTGATTTGGAGAATGCGTTTTGTTTGTGTGCTTCTTGCCATATGAACTTCACGGATAATCCAGTTGAGTTCGGTAAATTCACTATAGACCAGATAGGAGAAGACAATTATTATAGTCTTAAACTGAAGAGTGAACGCACCGACAAGATGGACTGGGAAGAGGAAGCTAAAAGATTGAAAGAAATAGCAAAAGAAAAGGGTTTAATCTAAATGGATTATGAAGAATATGATGATGAACTAGGCGATCAGTATGGTGTAATGCTGAACCTAGATCCTGATACAAGAGTATGGGAAATAAAAGCAAGAGGTCAAGCTTCGATGTTAATGTTCTTATTACTTGATGTAGGTGAACATAGTTTAATGAATAAGTTATATGAAGAAGCTAAGTTCGATCAAGTTATAGCTAATATGGGAGAGATTGGTGACGGAACATCAGACTGGGAGAGCTAGAAATTACGTTAAGTGCTGGAATTGTGACGGATATATAGGGAAGAAAGTATTAATCTCAAGAGGAGAAGATACATGTCCTTTGTGTGAAGCTACCAGCCTTCTGCCTTCCGATCCTCCACAAGAATAGGTGTTTGCCAAAGTATTCCTTTTTCAGGTACATTAATCCATAGAGCTTGTTGCGGAACTTCAAAAGGAAAGTTCTCAACTGAAGCATACTCATCGTAACCTTTGAGGGAACCATTCATTATAAAACCGGATGAAGGAGCCAATATTAGTTGATGGAAATGACCCAGTACCATAGTAGTAAAGTCTGAGTTATTTCTTTTACGTGCCACTAGCCTCATTATTGGGGGCCAGATGCCACCTATCCCACCACCACCACGAGCTTGATCGCCGTGAGTTAGGAGATAAGTAGAATCATGGATAGTAACAAAACAGTCAGGACTGTCAGGAATATTAAAGGTAACTCGATCATCGCCAGCCCAGTGCGATTCGAGCGTCTTAGCGAGGAACCAGTCAAAGTTATCTCTAGCTCTGAGTTTGGATCGGGGCTTCCTCGTGCGTCTGCCGTGATTACCGACAACACATGGGATATGAACACTACCGAACTCATCGGCGAGCATTCCAATACCAGAGGAGAGTTGGTCTGCCCAGAAAAGAACAGAACCAAGCATGGTGTCTTCGTTAGTCTCTGTGAGTTCGGTGTGGATGTCCCCACTAAAGAGGTCACCTCCAAGAAAGAGAACACAACCCGAATAGTCCAAACCGGCGAGGTAATCATTGGTAAGAAGGACGATCTTCTCAAAGAACTTTCGGAGTCGCTTGACCCCGATGTCTCTGTTGTATGCGTTGCGCCCTTGGATCTCGTCCGGGTTGACAACCTCGTCAAAGTGAGTGTCAGAAAGAACAGCACAGACTATGCCAGTTTCCTTGCCTTGCTTTTTGGGACGAAGCCACGAGGGTGGTTTGACCGAACGGCTTTTAAGATCAGCGAGAATGTTAACTTGTTTATCAAGAATTTCAATCTCATTTGTAAGCGTCTTAACTTGAGCTTTCGCCGTTTCAGCTTCCGTCTTATACCTAGAAGCAGAACGTAAAGCTTTAACTATGTCTTCACCTGCTGTGAAGTCTTCTAAGTTATCGACGCTCACGAGTTAGTATTGCACTGACTTTGCCTTGAGTAGCGTCAGTGTATCCTATTGATTGCAACCATTTAGTAACAGTTGTTTTTCCAATGCCACCTATTGTGGCTAACGCATCCCAAGCTTGATTAAATATCTCATCAGGTAAACTATCAACCCATGCACCAACTTGACCAGATCTTGAAGAAGCGTATTCTTCTAATGATTGTTCAGAGGCCAATAGGTATCTCCGGTTTCCACATTGCTGTCCATGTCTTATGATCCATAGCCCCACTCTCTTTCAATAGTAGCGATCTTTGTAACATTAGGACTGCTCGTAGAGTCTTACGTCCGTATACTCCGTCCGCTATTCCGCAATTAAAGTCTAACGAGTTTAATTTTGATTGCACAACCTTGACAATATCTCCTTTAGATCCACGCCTGATAGGTGATAAAGCTATCTGTCTGCCCATATCATCTATGATTATTTGGATGCCAGCCCAATTAACTTTAGGTTCTGGTGGTTCTGGTTCTGTTCCAAGAAACACGGAGCCACCTTTATTAAACCAACTATTACCGTTACGTGGTTGAAAATGCCACCATTCTCCCTTAACAGTAGGACGTATACCGTATCTGTGTGCTACTTGTGTGACTTCATCGGTAGTTATACCTCGTTTAACTATACGTAGGTCAACTGCATACGAGAATCCGTCCGGTTGTTCTTGATGAAAACTTCCTCGAAAGAAACCATCCGGTCTAAGCCAATCAGGGTTCGCCGCAAGGTTACCTTTACCTCGCTTGTAACGGTCATAGAGCGCCTTCTGAGAGGCGTATGACCTTGCACCTGAGCAAATTGCTACTTTTTTACCTATACGCCCATCAGAGAAGAAATCTTCTAATCTATCTATAAATCTAGGATGAAGTATACTTAGATCTATACTCTTATCTGTAGTCGGGAGTAGGGGGTTGGTCATGTATGTCCTCTGGTTCAGCCGTCGGAGTATACTCTAGTATAAGTCTACCATCATTGTCAGTACTATCCGTGTCAATCATGTGTTGATCTTTACGTTCACCTATGACCATCCATTGACAAACTGTTCCTTCATCTCCAGTGATAGTCAGCTTGCATTCATCTAACGACCATTCAACTAGCTTGCCGGATGCTGAAACCATAGACCAAGGGTTAGTGTTCAATGCTTTCCATGTACCTTCAGTCATACCATACTGTTCATCCATGCAAATAGTTATTGGTTCTGCACCTAATGTCACAGTGCCTCTGTATATTAAATCAGCATACGGTCCCTCTATGAATGAGTGGCGTAACCTTTTGTCTTCTGTTACTGGGTGAGGTATGTCGAATGACCCGGATCCTTTAGATAATGAACCATTAATAGCTAGATTACCTGAAGCATTGAGTGTCATTAAGGCAGTCCATGAACTACCTGAAGTTGGGTTGTCATACCAGTACCACTCATCACCGTAATTGGTTTGCCTGTATGTACCACTAGAAAGACGAAACCAACTGGTTGTGTTTTGATCTCCGTTATCAACACTGTTATCGAAAATACCTATCGCCGCGTAAGAACTTCCAGCATTTCCTGAACCATATTCGACCATATTCATAAAAGGACGATAGGCATCATTAGTCATTACAGGTGGACGTATTGCTATACCACCATACTCACTAGATAAACTTGCAGAAGTCCCACTGTAACCAACCATGTATCCTAAATAATCTTGTTCACTATGCCCTGTACTAAAACCAACATAAGAATAATTTCCAGTTAAATCATTAGATGAACCTACTTTTACCCAAGCAGAATTAGGATTACTTGATTTCCATTGTGTATAACCACCATTACCTATACGTTGCTGTGGTTGAGTGGGAGTCTCAAAAGTATACGAAGGATAAAACCTCATTACTCTGGAGCCGTACTAGGAGTTAAAGTGACACCAGTTTGCACAGTAATTAATTGCACAGTTAGTATACCTTCAACCCACTGATCTCTACCGTAACCCTCCACGTATTCTCTTTGCTGACTATCAGACCATCTACTAATAGCACCCTGATCGTAACCAACACCTGCGACATACACGTTCTTTACTTCAGTTCCCATAATAAATAAAGCAAGCTGACGTTTCTCCAATAAACTTTTAACGTATTTGTATTCATCATAAATGTCTTGCCATATATGTCGTTTATCATGTTCTGTTTGTGTAGTTAAAATAATAGGTAATGTGATTGCTTCTGCCACGAAAGGCATAGGTATAGCGCGAACTGTCCACCTGAACACAGTAGGAGTTTCAGTAAGAGTTGTATCACCACGATTGATAGTCAATGAAGGAATAATATATTCACCATCCACATCATCAAAGGGTTGAACATTGGGGTTTCCGTCAGCATCTACTGGTGTGCTTTTACCCACAGTATTAGATGTAATAGTATCTGTTTGTGCGTCATCGCTTGTAACAGTTAAAGTAACTGATTGTCCTGTTGTTAGAGCGTTATGCCGTATGTCTCCTGATACTGGTACTTTAAGTTCTGTTATACCCCATCTAAATCTACCTTCAGTTATAGTTCCACTAGCCACATAGTTACTAGCATGTTCTCGGAATGCACCTTCCTCTTTAAGAGTAAACAATCTGCGATTATCAGCAGTAGTTATAACACCTTGTACATCTTCATCAATGTCTCTCATAAGGTCAGTGGCATAAGCAGGGACAAGAGGTTCAGTAAATTCTTTTAAACTTATACGACCTAGCCCTGAATTGCCTTCATAGTTCTTCCATCCGAACCAAACAAACTCTCCTTGAGGTTCAACAACAGAAACACCATTGTCAATAGTTACTAAAGGTCCGAACGATAACGTGCCTCGTTGCCCTGTTTGAGCTAGACGGAAACCTTTATTAGTTCCGATGAGTATCACACCACCGTACTCTGATAGAACATTGATAGTTTCTCCCTCTGGTAGAGGAGCCGCAAGAACAGGTACATCTAAAGCAACAGTCGAATCGTTGATACCTATGTAATAGATACGACCTTGATTACCTTGGTTACCTGCCGCGTATATACCTACTGGTGTACCTATGACAGATGACCATGTGCTTACCTGCGAGAAAGTAGATGAAGTTATATCGTATGCAGTAGACTCGTCTGCTGTACTAGGTAACCAAGTAAGGCGAGAACCAACAGATGCTATTAGATACCCATTTGCGAACCACACACCATCGGTTGCCGCCATACCAGTCAAAGTCCAGACGTTGCCAGTGCCAGCACCAGCAGTCGTCGTTGATATTTTTTGAACTTCTGATGAACCACCAGCGTTACCAGCAATATAGATGCTCGCACCGTCGCTAGCCATAGCGAAAATAGTACCGCCAGCAGGATTAGCTATAGCACTTCCCCATGTTGTACCATTATTTGTCGAGTATTCAACATTGGCTCCGTTAGCCATATAAATATAATCATCAGTACCATCATTGGCTGTAGTTAAAAGAAGATTAGTACCTGATGCAGTCTTAACTGACTCAGTATTTTTATGCAACTTAATCTCATTCTTAGTCCAAGGATCTATACCAAGACTCGTATGAAACCTACGCAAACCAGACTCAGGAGAATCAGCTTCCCTCTGACCAGCACCCAACTCCCAATCATTACGGCTACGCTTCCACACACCAGCCTGATTTAAAGATTGCTCTCCCGGCTGGCCTACAGTAT
>Ga0310344_10001739_pt1 | contig 16531 bp, 20 predicted proteins | sample HC15DNA20200_MG_FD_203801 | JGI IMG/M metagenome (GOLD analysis project Ga0310344, IMG submission 203801) | Marine microbial communities from station ALOHA, North Pacific Subtropical Gyre - HC15-DNA-20-200_MG | ecosystem: Environmental > Aquatic > Marine > Oceanic | place: Pacific Ocean: North... | reverse complement strand
ATCTATCACGAGCTTTGTTTACAGAATCTGTTTCACCAGCTAGTATAGACTGCTTTTCTAATTTTTTAAGAATGCTTCCCAGGTTCTGTTCAACTTCAGGTGGTATTTTACCATCTGATGTAAGTTTAAATCCATAACCATCTTCTCTAGTCCAACCTAAAGAAAAGTCTAGATCAGTACCTATAGAAGCTATGATTTGTTGAGTCTCAGCTTTAGCACTAGCTACTGTAATACGATTACCTTCAGTACGGGCAATTCGTTGACCAACTTCTTGTAACGTCTCGTCTGCAAATGCTGTGATAATTTTAGTATTAATCCCACCAACTTGTACTCTTTTATAAAAATCAGCTTCTTCTGCTTTAAGAACTATTTCTAACCTAGTTAAATCGTTACCAACTTCAGAACCTGAAAATGCTACGCCATCGTGTATGTATTTTTGATCAGTACTAGCTAAAGCATTTTTAAGCCCTTGTTCATAGTTGTTTAACTCACCAGAAATCAACTCTCTATAAATACGAGTATCCCCTCGTTTATTTAACTTGCCAAGTAAATTAGCATATTCAGTGTATCCTAATCTGTTAGCTTCTGCTTCAAGGTCAGCTCTTCTGTCATAAAGTCCATCAGATTCTTTAAATAATAATCTAGCTTGATCTCTGATTTTGTTCTGTTCTGCTAAAGGTAAATCTCTAAAAGTCTGTATAGCATTTTCATCATCTGCTTCAGCCTTAAGCTTCATCGCATCAGGAATGGTTTCACTGAGAAGTTTAGTTGCAGCTGGAGTTACAGTTTTCCAGAAATCTACTACTTCTTTATCTTTAGCAGCTAGATTTTGGTTCCATTCTTGTAATGCTGCACCATATTCCCTACTTCTCTGATCCCATTCTCTCATCATGCCAGCGTCTCTGGCTTTGTAGGCTTTGTTTTCCTGAGCTAACCTTTTACCTGGGTTATCTACTTGCCGTCCTTTGTACTGGACTTCACGGGTCTGTTTTTTATATTCCATAGTTTACCAGTCCTTAACTATATTTTGAGTACCCACTCCAGTACTAATCCCAGCTCCGACTGCGCTAAAGATTCCACCCATTAAGCCAAGTCCAGATGGACCTTCTACTTTAGGTTTCTTAATTGGTGCAAAGGATGCGATCTGTGCTACAGGTGCTCCAGGAACCATACCCATTGCTCTTTGATCAGCAGAGTATTTATCTAAGCCGAATCCAAATTCACTGATTCTGTATTGCTTATTAGCATCTCTTAATGATGCGTTGATTTGGGCTTCTTGTCTACCCAGTTCTTTTTCTGTATCCATTAATGCTAATAACATTGATTGTCCAGATTGTTGGCTAGAAGCTAAAACTGTTCCTTGTGCTTGGATTTGAGCAATCATCTTCTCTTCTGCTTGGAAGGATGCTTCTGTTATTTTCTCTTCTAGTGCTTGTTGTGCTGCTATAGAAACACGGGTTTGTTCTAATTGATTAATCTCTTTTTGCTGATATACAGCACGTTGAGCTGCAGAATGAGCTGCTAATTCTCGTTGATATTGTTGAACTTTCATTTGATCAGCTGTTTTAGCTTTATTCATCTGATCTCTATATGTAAGTTCGTTTATGTAATTTTGCCTTTGGGCAGCTGCTTTGGCTGCTCTATGTTGTGCTTGAGCTTGCATGACCCCTCCAACTGCTTGGACGGCACCTGCTGCTATAGCTAATGGGTGGCACATAGTTTTATAAACTCTATAAGAGGGACACCATTGTAAACTTTATAGCCTACAAATTTAAACTTTAATAATTTAAGAAGTTTAATATGACTTTCATTTCGCATATCTGCCACATTGCATAAATAAGGATTAGGTAGAGAATCTACCCAGCGTCTTGCTTCCCGCACAAATGTATGGGGAAACTCTGTGCTGGCCTCAGTACAGAGCATCCATATAATATTTTGGGGGGTTACACCCGCCACTCCAGCAGTCTTGCCGTTGGGAACCTTAAAATATACACACTGTCCAGATGCTGAATTAAAGTAAGACTGTACGCATACAGCTTCAGCACGTAATCCAGTTGTTTCTTCTACTTCACGCCTATCTTCATGGCGTAAGTTCAACCCCACCTCTAGAGCAAGCTCAGGAGTGCAGGGTTGTATGTACTTACTTTCGTGCATGTCTTCGTTGGTTATACTTACCATCCCAGCTAGCTGAGATTAAAGCGGTGGAAAAAGGATCTGGTATTTTTACTTGTAATTTATATTTTTCATTCTTTTTCTGTATAGGTACTCTTACTGTCTTGATTAAACTTGAAGGTGGTTTACCAAAGTCACTGTCATCTAGTTTCATACCAGATTCATACTGAACGTAATCATCCATATCTGCATACTTAGATGATAGATGAAATTCCATTGGTCCAGAAACACCCATTTCAAAATTTATTCCAGAAATTCTTAGGTCCGCATCTACATCGTATTTACCAGGTTCTAGAGCTAAATAGTAATTAGGTAATTCTACAGTTGCTGTATATCTATATCCAACAGCTACAGTCCAACCAGTCATATCTACTCCTTCAAATGTGGCTTTATTAGTACCTACAGAAGTAGCTTTAACCACCGTACCAGCAACATCATTTCCAGCTGTATCGGTACCAGAAATAGCTACAGCATAAAAATCATCAGCTGAAGTTGGAGTATAAGGTATGGTTAAATCAGTAAAATCTGGACCAGTTACAGAACCTCCTTGTGCTGTATAATCAATAGCAGTTGGTATTGTCATATTATCAAGACAAACTTCAAACCATCTAGAAGTAGTTAAAGGTGATCCTACTGTACCTGAACCTAACGTATAGGTTCTTGCAGCTGTAGCGTCAGCAACATATTCATATCTATTAAGTATATAATCAGTGTCTTGTAAGGTTACAGTATAGAAACTACCTGCTGTGTAACAACAATGTCTTAAAGTACCTGTAATAGTCCAGCTATACCAAGCAGATTGATCTCTACGATCACCTGAATCAAAGAATTTATAGTGATATACCTCTGATGTACCTGTTTTACCAAATGTATTTATACCAATAGCAGTAGAATTACATGCTATATCTATAGTTTTAGGTAAGTATTCAGGTACAACACGAGTCTGTTCAACAATTTTTGGTGGTACATCATCGTCTAAAATGGTTGCTTCATAGGCTCTAGCATATGCTGAGACAGCTGAAGTAAACATAACAGAGGTTCCCATGTCAACAGGTGCTAAAGATTTTTCAGTTTCATAACTAGATACTTTCTTTAATCGTGCTGTTTTTGGGCTAAATACATCAGATTCAGTAAATAATAAAAACTGCCCATTATCACTAAACATCATAATCCCTTTATTAATTGGGAGTACATGATGAATATATGCAGGTTTAATATCAGATACAGTAATATCAACAGGGTTGTCATCACTTCCTGTTACAGCAGATACTATAAAGAAATTAAAATAATCTCCAGGACGGCTCATTACTACTTGTTCATTAGCAACAAAACCTAATCTATTTCTGTGAAAAAATATTTTCTGAATTTCTAAGCCATTAAAACTAGGAAATGGGTTAGTCTCATCATCACCTACTGCTCTGTACTTCCAATAGTTATCGTCACCAGCAGCATTAGCTGTAGTTTCATTTAACTTTTTAAAAGTAAATGTCCCATCACGGTTATTAACTAAAGCATGTGGCATTGTATCAGGGTCTAAACCCTTCAGCATATAGTCTGTAGAAATTGTACAGTTACTACTCGATATAGTACCACTAACTGTATCCGTCACAGTAAATGAATTAGTTGCAACAGTAGCAACAGTAAATAATCCATCTACCCCTGCACCTGAAGTAAAGTCTAAATAAACTTTATCATTAACAGCATGTGAATGTCCAGATTCATTAACTGTAATGGTAGTACCACTTCTAGTATATGTACCAGTAACTGCATCAGTAGAGAAATTATGTGGTCTAGCACATTCTTCCCATTTACCACTACCTTGTGAACCATTATCAGCTAAAAATTTTACATAATAATTATCAGCTTCTACGTTATCTGAGTTAGCTATTTGTGCTATATAACCATGTTTACATTGAGTAGGTAATCTACTTACATCTTGAGCTGTGTTACCAACAATATTCATAGCTTCATTTACAGCACCTCCTAAGAAGTTTACTGTAGGTGCAGCAGAGCCATAAAGATACAGACCATTACCAATTAACTCAGCATCTACATTAGTTACATTAGTATTAACTGAATCATGAAGAGATTTAAGAATAGTAGCCATACCTAATTTACCTTCATCAGGATTTTTAGGACTTCGGTAAAAAGCTATACCAGCTACATCTTCATAAGTTTCAACTTCTTCAACTGCTTTAATGTCAACTCGATATGAAACACCAGCTATAAAAACAAACATATAATGAGCTAAAGCTTCGTCTTTATCTGTAGTTTTAATTAAACCACCATTTTTTAAAGTAATTTGAGCTGTATATCTAGTATTATAGTCTTGTGTATAACCTAAGAAATCTGATGCGTCCGTTCCAGTACCATCGTAATTAGGAGTATTCTGGTGTATATAAGAAGCACCGTTAACTGTTATATGACCTTCTAAACCGTCGATTGTTACAGCATTAGCACCAGTCCTTGTTGTAGCAGGTATTGTAATTATATTAGGTGTGGCGCTACTTTGCCAAGAGAATTGACCTAAACCAGCATATGTGTTTTCACCATCTGAATCGTCCCAACTAACTCCAAACCCTAGAGTATGTTGAGTACTTTTTGATACTCCTAATGCAGTAGCACGGAAATATTTTTTAGGTGCAGGTGCTGTTCCTGTATATAAAACATATTCAGTGTTATAAGCAATAGTATCTAACCTAGCAAAAGAGTAATCCCCATTATTAAGAGGAAGATCAGTAACACCAGACGTTTTAATTGTTTGTTGTGGGTTGGTGATGATCGTAAAGTCTTGGATACTTTGAATTGAATACCGATCTGTAGCTCCAGTAAGATAAGAATATACGGAATCACCTGAAGAGTTAGTTAGTGATAACTCTGTACCAGCAGCTTGGCCACTTTCTAAATCTACTAAAGCCCATATTCTGATAGGATGTGACCCAGTATTAGCAGGTGTTATCTGTACTAAATATTTTTCATTACCATCTCTTAGTATCTCATACCAATACCCATCGGAATTAGCATTAGTCAACGTCTTCACAAATTCTCCTGGAGGACGTTTCTTTAAGCCAAAGGTTACATCAGGTACTGCATTATCACATACCCTAAGCTGCCCTGGATATTTAATTGTATCGGGCTGTTGAGATACACCTCCTAAAAAGTTTGGGATTCGTTGATTAATTGCTGCCATTATCTTCTTTGTAGAACTTTATATGGTCGGTAAGTGCCAGCGGGATTTGTTCTTCCTTCTTGATCATTAAATATATTATAATCAGCTTGGTTAGCATCATACTCTACAGCTAATGCTCTTGCTAATGTTTCATCTGTACCCATTAGTTCAGTTGATTTAAGATCATTAACCATACGATTAGAAGCAATACGAGATGCTCTAGTAGTTATATAATCTTTAAATACTTGTGGGATATCCTCAAAACTTTGCATCCAAATAATATCTACATATAGTTTTCCTTCACTTGTGTTTTCAAAATTAAACCTATGTTCATAAAGATCATATAACTTTACCACACCATTGTCACTTCTCTTAACAACATGAAAATCATCAAGGTGCTTAAACTGATTAAGATCAATCTGTAATACATTGTTAGGTACTATACAGTGGTTGTTGCTGTCTAATGTAATTGGGTATTGTTTTTCTGTATTGAAAACCCATCCTTCTGCTAATACTTCACGGCAGACTTGCTGCAGAGTGTTTTGTGCAATAACCACTTCGGGGCTTTGTACAGTTAATGTATTAACAGGTGACTCTCCAACACTCATCAATATAGAGTTTACTGCATCCAGTTCGGTGGACGCTCCATAAGATACGACTGCCATAATATAAAAAAAGGGGTACCGAAGTACCCCATAAAGTGTATAAACTAGAAAGCTGCGTTTCCAGTTGCAGCACCTGCGTATAGTTCCACAGCTGCGGCTGGGTTTAGATAGTCGGCACCCATTGCGAGTCTTCCGAGTATCACATCACCCTGATAAACCACTGACACATCGCCAGATGTTACCTGTACTTGAGGTCCAATCGCCTCTACGACACCTGCGGCTTCTCTTTGGAAGATTACACCACAAGACTTAGTGAAGTCACCTTGCTGACCGTACTCGTTGTTAATACCTGTAACTGAGTTACGAGCATCTTCAACGGATTGTTGTACAAATGAACCAAGGTTTCCAGGTGAAGTAATTCCAGGGACTTCAGCACCAGCAGATCCACCAAGTTTAGTACCGTACTCTCCGAAGAAAGGAACGTTCATTGACTTGTAGATTTTGATACCTGCAATCTCATAGATACCTTTACCTGACTGTAGAGCATCACCCTGAGAGTCACGGTTAACTAGATAAGCACCAATACCAGATCCGTCTAATCCCTTAATAAGAGCATAGTACTGACGTGGGTTTAGTACAGCAACACGACCTTCTGAGCTAACACCCTTTTCATCTAGGGCAGCAGCTGCATCATAGAATGCTGTTACCAGAGAATCTGGATCAATAGCATCAGATGCCTGAGCGTTAGAACCAACACGGATCTGAGTTCCACCTGGTTCTACGAATCCAGCTTTAGAAACTGGGCTAGCCTTACGAGCACCACGAAGGATACTTCTAAAGATTAGTCTGTCATATTTTTGAGCTAGTGCATATCCAATCTTCTTAGATATTTCTCCTCTCAATTCATAATGAGCAAGTGTCTCGTCTAGCTCGTAAACGAAAGCACTGGAGATTAATAGATCATCAACTGTGATGGTCTTTTCTGCTACTGGTGGAGCACCGTCACTGTTACCTAAGATGCTATTTCCTGGAGTATGAAATTCAGCTTTTGTGTGTCCTGTGTAGATGAACTGAAGACTCTTACCGTTCTTCAAAGTTCTCTTCATCACAAGGTCACGAGCAATCGCATTGTGCTGGAAGCCTTTAAACATTTCTCCAGAGAACAGCTTAAGATACAGTGCCCTGGGGTCTGCACCAACGTTATCAGCACCTGGCCTCGTGAGTGAAGCCTGATGCGCTGTTGACTGTTGAGCCATTTTCTTTTAAAAAATAATTGTTTGTATTAACTTTCTTCAAACGTTTGAATTGTGTGGTCTATCCCACCGTCTAGACGGCAAAAGGTATCCAGCGTACTGGGCTAATGCCAATAGGAATGAGGTCCGACTCTGAGGTGCCTCATCCCTTATGTTATTTGATCACATACTTACTAAGTACTTCCATTTGATCATGGTACCTAGCTATCTTATCTAGTTCAAGACCAATCGCTTCTGTTATATCAGAGTGCTCTCCGATACCAGCTGGATTTTCTAAGTAAACTTCTACGTTAGCTAAGTGTTTCTGTATCTCCCCGTTGGCGTGAGCTTTCAGGGCATTGATTAGTTGTGTTCTCATGGTGAAATTGTAAGTGTGATGCTTCAATAAAAATAAAAAAGGATAGCAGTCCAAAGACCACTACCCATAGTTCATTTATTTTACTCGCCCAAGAGAGCTTCTTCGAGAGATTGATACTCGTCGGCTGCTTCTTTGACGGCTTCTTTTTTTTCTTCAGGTTCAGGGCCATAGTATGTTACTGAGGCTGGAGCCTGATTACTTTGTTGTGACATTCTTTTTAGCAGGTTTTGCAGGTGTTAATGCTTTTACTTGAGACTCAAGACTGGCCAAAGAATCTGTGAGATTTTGTTTTCTGCGATTGTATGCAGCTTCAAGCTCTTCTCTTTGACGCTTGACTGTTTCGATTTCTTCATTAAGCTGCTTTGCTTTAAGGTCATTTAGTTGCTCCTCCGTTACAACCACTACAGTTTTAACAGGAGGTGAAAGCATATAGTCAAATAATGAATACATAATTAGAAGCTATACTTAGCGCCTAGTTTGGTACCGTATGTGTTGTCAGCATCTTCTACTTGCGAGAACGAAACTTCGCCATAAAGACCAAGCTTTTCCGTAGCAGAAATGGAGACACCTCCTTTTCCAGAGAAATTAGACTCAGCATCAACGCCATCTGCAGCATTGATAGTTTTGCCACCCTGAAGGTAGTAGGCGAGATCGCCAATATTGTTTTCGTAACCTACGTGTAAATCTGTAGCACGAGATGTGTAATCAGATCCTGTGTAATCGGCGTTGGTCTCAACATTAACATAAGGACCAGCCATTGCTGGAGTCGAAGCGAGAGTTGCCGCTAGGGCTAGAGCAATTTTTTTCATGTAATTAATTGTTTAAAGTTTTAGTGTAAGAAACACCACGATACTTAAGCTTTACAGTCATTGTAATACCTTAGTACCTAAGCCCCGTTCCATGCTTAGGTTTCATGCGTCCATGAAATTGGATGAACGGACGTGATGTTAAGCGATAGCAGGTGCTATCAGTGCTACCTCTGTAGACTCAGCAGATGCTAGGTCAAGAGGAAAGTTGTGTGCGTTACGCTCATGCATAACTTCCATGCCTAAGTCAGCACGGTTGAGAACGTCAGCCCAAGTGGGGACTGTTCTTCCATTGGCATCGACGACTGACTGATTGAAGTTAAAGCCGTTGAGATTAAAAGCCATAGTGGAGACTCCCATAGCGGTAAGCCATATGCAAGTGACGGGCCAAGCAGCCAGGAAGAAATGTAAACTGCGGCTATTATTAAAGCTAGCATACTGGAAGATGAGACTCCCAAAGTAGCCATGAGCCGCAACAATGTTATACGTCTCTTCTTCTTGGCCGAATTTATATCCATAGTTCTGAGATTCAAGCCCAGTTGTTTCACGAATAAGTGAGGAAGTAACAAGACTTCCGTGCATAGCAGCGAATAAAGCTCCACCGAATACCCCTGCAACACCGAGCATATGGAACGGATGCATAAGGATATTGTGTTCTGCCTGAAAGACAAACATAAAATTGAAAGTCCCTGAAATACCAAGAGGCATACCATCAGAGAAACTCCCTTGTCCAAAAGGGTAGACTAAGAATACAGCAAATGCTGCTGCAACAGGGGCTGAATAAGCTACACATATCCACGGTCTCATACCTAGTCTATAACTAAGTTCCCATTGTCGTCCCAAGTAAGCTGAGATACCAATGAGAAAGTGGAACACAATGAGTTGATATGGTCCTCCGTTATACAACCACTCGTCGAGGGTTGCAGCTTCCCAGATTGGGTAGAAGTGAAGACCGATTGCGTTCGATGATGGGACGATTGCCCCAGAGATGATGTTGTTTCCATAGAGTAATGCTCCTGAGACAGGCTCACGAATACCATCTATATCCACGGGAGGCGCAGCAACAAATGCAATTAAAAATGCTGTCACTGCTGTTAAAAGTGCAGGGATCATTAGTACCCCAAACCACCCCACATAGAGGCGGTTGTTTGTACTTGTAACCCAGTCACATAAACTTTCCCAGTTGTTATTTGGTTTTGTTAGTGTGGCTGTTGTCATTAAAAAAGATAAGGTTTAAAAGATTCCAGGAATGATTTGTCCTGTGGTGGCATAAGCACCGATGGCCGCCCAGAATCCTACCATAGCCCAACGGCCATTTTGGATTTCTGCGTTTTCGTTGTCCATAGTTAATACTTGTACTTGTGGTTCTGTAGCGAAAATGTTTTGTTTACCGTATTCGGTAGTGACCATTTGTAAAAATGATAAGTTAGCATGGCGGTGACGATGAACTGTTCGGGCCGCCAGTTTACTTACTTCTTAGGTGGTCTTCCTTTCTTTGTACCGTAGGTACCTTTTCCTTTAGGCATTTTTATAGATCCTTCATTGCTTCTTTGATCGCTTTGTTTCGTTTCGTAGAAGTGTCTGTAATGGTTTTCCAGTTCTTACCGAACTCAGCTACCATTGTACCGAAGTTATTAGTCTTAGATTTTTTATCAACCATTATACTTTAAGGTTAGAGATTTCTAGTTTGCGACGCACATCATCACGATATGCTTCGTCTGTATCATACAATGGATTGCCCATATCCCTTACAACTTCAGCCATACTTCTATATGTCTCAGTTGGTTTAGAGGCTTTACCTTGTATCAAGTTGGAGTCACGTCCAACGGCATCTTCATATTGTCCCATTAGTGCTTTAACTGCAAAGGTTACTGCTGCTTTGTTAGCTGTTTCAATGACTTCATCAAAGTTTTTAGCATCAGCATCAGTCATATTCTCACTAGCCCATGTCATCAGCTGTTCATAACCAGCTTTACCACCAGCTATACTCTGTATCTCTTGTATCTCAGGGTCAGATAATGTAGGTGCAGTTGTAGTGTTGAAACCTGCATCAGCTCTCACACCTTGTAAGTAAGAGTCTACTAAGTCTTTATTAAGACCAGCATTATTAAGAGTTTCATACATCTCATCCGTTAATGTACCTTCATTTTGCATGAAGTGTTCATTCATTTTGAATGGATCTATTTCATTCTCTTTGAAAAGTTCAGAAATTTTTTCACCATAAACTTTTTCAGTAGTCTCATAGTTTACAGCACCATCTTCAGTGTAGAAATCTTCAGCAGTTATACCTTGTTCAGGTTCTGATTCAGATTCCGAATCTGTTTGAGGTTCTCTTTCTAATCCTTGTTCTTGCTTACCAAGCTTACCTTCTAATTCTTTGTAAGCTTTTTCTAAATCTTCTGTTGTTTTATATTTACCAGCAAGTAATTGCTCTTGCTCTTCAACCATCTTCTCACCAACAGCGAGATTCTCTGCATCACGTGCTTCATTAGCTTCGTCAATTAGAGAATCCTGTGTTGGATCATAGGTGAATGTTTGTGTTTCAGTTGCCATTTAATTAAGGGGTTGGTGCTACCTCTGGTGGAGCTTCTACTGGTTGGCCTGTTGCCATTTGCATCATGCCTGGTAAAGCTTCTATCACTTCGGGGTTTTTACTTGGGTCCATGAGTGGAGAACTTGCTAACTGACCAGCTTGGCCTACCATCTGTTGTTGCATTGCCATTGCTTCTGCTTGCTGTTTCTCCTGTTGTAACTCTTCCATGGACTTAACAAGATTCAGTACATCTATACCTTGAGCAGCTGCCAATCTCTTGATAGCTTCATCAGGATTAATGTATTGTTGTAAAGCTTCTGGTCCCATTGTCTGAGCAATGGTAGTTACAAATTGAACAAGTGCATCTCTGTCTTGTCCACGTCCTAGTGCGTTTATTCCTGCAACTATAGTTGGGTGTACTAAATTCTTAGGAAGTTTAGGTATCTTCTTAGCAATAGTAAGCTTGTGCATCTTTCTTGCTAAGTAAGGTATAAGGAACTCAGTAGTTAACAAGCTAAATAAACCACCCAGCTGTTGCTCTAGTTCCATTTGTGTCATACGAACTTCCTCTGCGGTAGTTCTTTCTGACTGTCTAACATTAAGTATTAGGAAAGCTTCGCTTAATCTTTTCTCTAATACATTTACTAATTGAAATGCAGTTTGAAAATCAGCTGTCTTACCTACTTGTATAACTCCAATATCATCTGGTCTACCTTGAATGATAGCACCATTACCTGCGTTTGCAAGTGTACCTGGTTTAGTAACTGAGCTAGGTGATACTGTAAAGACAACCTTTGCTGCTGCTGCTGAACCTTCAACAAGAGATTGCATCAACGCTTCTAGTGATTTTAGATCACCAAGAAACTCTTCTACTCTTGACCTTCCATAATCCTCACCATCTACTGTTACAAAACGTAGAGGTAAGAAAGGGTTTTTATCTTTAGGAGCTTTACCTTCACTACCTGGGATTAGTATATCATGCACTTCTTGGTGCCAGTACCATCCCTTAGTACCTAATTTTACACAGGTATAAACATCACAATCTTTATCTGTGTTAGATGTATCATCATCTACAACTGAATCTTTATATTGAGAAAGATCGAGTGGTATTAAATCTCGATGGACTCTTTCTTTAGTTACTATCTCAACAACTTCTCCGTTACCATCTCTTTCAACTACATATCTATTAAGAGGGTACATTTTCATACCATCTTTACCCATATATAACAAGGCATTACCTGTTACTACAAGGTGTTTAATAGCTGAGAAAATCTGAACTCGATCAGTAGAGGCTGCGATAGCTTCCATAATCATGCGTTCAATCTTTGCAAAGCTAAGATCCATTTCACTCTTTGCTTCAGGTGGTATCTGTACACCTAACTGAGAGTCATCTAGTTGAAGTTTGAAGAAACTTGTGGAGGGTGGGAGTAATCCTAACATTAGTTTTGATGCTAATGTTACTACTCCTTTAGCTCCAACTGACTGCCACGGGGTTTTGAATTGCCCGTAAGCAGGTGGTTTCTCACTACGCATTAACAAAGTTGGTATTGTTAACTCTGCACATTCGTATGCAACATTGAGAAATTGATCACGGTCTGTAGATAGTCTGTTATACCTTTGCCGTGCGTTTTTCATTATGTCTTCTTAGTAGTCCCTGCTGTAGTTCCTGTTGTGGCAGCTCCAGTACCAGTGTTAACACCTTGAGGTGTTCCTGTACCTTGTACCCCACCTGTTGCAGGTTTCTTAATTTGTAACTGAGAAGTACCTGCTGAAACTTTCTTCTTCTGTACTTTCTTAGAAGTGACCTTAGCTTTACGCTTAGTTTCATCTTCTTGTGGAGCAGGAGTTGGTGCAGCTGGTGGCTCGATAGGAGCTGTTACAGTTGGAGATGGTGGTGGTGGTGGAGTCGGTGCTACTGGGGTAGGTGGTGGAGCTGGTTGCCTATTGCCACCAAAGATACTATTTATTAAGCTTCCGCACATAATCTTATTCCGATAGGTTTTGTTTAAGTAATCTGATAATAGATATTTGTCCTGCCCTATAAGCTATCTCCTTATCGGAAAGATTATGGTCAGGAAATTTGTCGGGAAACTGTTGGTCAAGGTCATCAAGTAAACGCTCTAGGCTACCCCAGTTAAGCGTACTTTGGGAGGTTTGTATTTGCATGTTCAAAAAATGCAGGCATACGAGCGTTCTTAGTCTGAGAAAGCTCTGGTGCTTTGCCTTCGTACATTAGCCGATCACTAGAATCGGTCCAAAATTTTCTGTCTAAATATTTGTCCTCAGTATTTCTACCTAGTGGTTCCATGATCCATTGTATTGTAGCCTTCCTAAGTTTATCTAAGGATGGACTCCAAGTAAGCCCAAGCTCACTACATACTAATGAATTACATGCCACGTGAATCTGTTCGTCCCTTGAGATATCTGCTGATACGGTCCTTAAACCTGCATCACCATTGAATCTATTGAATGGAAGTAGAACAAAAAATATAGCACGTTCAGCTACCAAGGCTTTGACAACCGTGTGGTCAGGATGGGATACCCATGCGTCCCGTAGTCTAAGTGCTTCTTTCTCAGCTTTTTCGTCAACACCAAGAGCGTTGGCAATGTAACCGAGAGCAAGGTCATGGTTATCTTCATCTTTTACATTAGAAATTAATAGTTTTCTAGCTGATTCGGGAACAGCTTTTTCAAGCCCCTCCGTAATGAAGGAACCAACTGGTAACTCCAAACAACGTACTGCGAGAGCACGGTAGATGGCCTCTTCAGAACCTTCACGGAGTTTACCTGCTGTGGTCTGAACGGGGGACCACTTTCTTTTACGTTCAAATAGTTTATCATATGGTGTTTTCATTCTTGACAATCACAATTAGGGGTTTCGGATAAAATCCCTTCTAAGTAATCATTGACTTCTGTTTCATCCAATGCAGCATATGCGCTGCTCTTGTCTTGCACGTCACCCATTACCTGAAGGCTGTAGTACAAGGAGGTTTGAGGCGATGCCAACCACTCTTCCACGAACTGATCGTCGTAGGCTACCACATCTGACCATGAGTTAAATGAGTATCCGTGAAGAAGTCCTGTATTATTTAATAACGTCATGAAGCCATCTGCTACACGCTTGTATGCGTCCCAGCCTACTTCACTGGCAATCTCTACATTGCCATAGTCATAACTTTGTACTCCAAATGTACCGCTGTCTCTGTCTACAGTACGGCTTATTGGAGGTGCTATTTCTGGACAAGCGGTGTACCCATCTAAGTCCTTACTCCTGTAAGAACAGGATGCAGTAGGAGCTATAGCAAAAGCTCTTACCATGTTATTATTTCTTGCAACTGTTGTTGCTTGGTGAACACCTAGCTTTAATTCGTAAGCTAATCTTTCTGCAGGAGTTACAATAGATCCTCCTTCATTAACTACACTAAGTGCTCTACCAAATTTTTCGTAGCTGATACCCTCTCTTCTTAGAAGGTTAGCTAGTCCAAGGAATCCAAGTCCGACTTGGCGATCCGTTTCGGACGGGAGGTATTCGCCAGTTGATCCAACACCTGTCTTCCCATGTAACTCGCACAACTCTGACATACCTCTAACACAAGCTCCTTGAATGTCGCTGATGTTACAGGCTGACAAATTAATATGCTGGAGGAGGCATGTTCCACGTGAGGGCAGATAAACTTCCAAGCATACATTCCCCCAGATTCGTTGCCCTGACTGGTCATATTTGATTTTGTTGAGCCAGATATCTCCTGATTTAATTCCATAAATTAATGCCTCTCGTGTGAGCGAATCAGTATTTTTCCACTTTTCGTCGTCAAGATTGACGCACCTTTTGATCCACGGTAACTCGTGTCTAGGAGTTGTAATAAAATCAATGATATCGGCATGGTCAATGTCACAATGAGCAACAATAGCCCCGTTCTTATAGACCCCGCCTCTTCTGAGTGTTTCATTTAATACTGAGTAAATTTTTGCAAAGCTGACTGGGCCGCTAGCAACCAAGCCTTTGCCATTTTCAGTTCCTTTTGATCGTAACTTGGATAGGTGGATTGCAACTCCTGCTCCGTATCTGAGAGCATGTGAAGCAAAACGCCAAGACGCTTCGATGCCATTTTCTCCCTCCATCGAATCTTCAACCACGAATACAGTGCAGCTGACAGGGAGACGGCCATCAGGATTATCAATCCAATTTTGTACTCGACCTGTACGGGCGATAACATTTGCAGTCATTAAACTAAATTTTCTAAATTGGGTGGTGCATAATTTGGTCCTTTAAGAACCTTGCCATCTTCTCGGTAGATAGGCTTACCGTTTTTATCTAACTTAGACATATTACTTTCATGTACTCTATGTAATGCCTCATCTAAATCCCAATCCATGTTAGCAGCGTACTGGTAACAAACATAAACTAGATCAGCAAGTTCTTTTAAACATTCAGCTCTGAGTGTAGGGTTATCTCTAAATAACATACCTTCAGCTTCTAAAAATTCTTTGAACTCTTCGATCATCAAGTCTTTTTGTTTAGTCCGAGGTGCACGACCCCTCGAATTGCCAATCGAGTAAGTCTTTCGGAACTCCTCCGCTTGTTGGCTGAGGAATGTCTTGTGTATGTCTGGGGTTATTGTCAGAGACATGTGATAATTCTTTGGCTAAATAGTGGATAGCTTTTTGAAGATCCTTTTTAGGATCATCTTTGTAACCTGCTCGGCAAATGTATTTAATAGCATTACCGAGAAAGTAGTTTAAGTCTTGGTCTTTAATAAAATCCCAGACTTCTATGTTACCCCGTTTATAATACTGGGGTCCATAGGATTGGCTCTTGGCGGTCATAATCGTAGTCAGTGTGTTGTAGAATCTTAGCTAAACGTGCGTTGAGTAGAGCGTCGTCGTCTGATAACCCTCTTTCTTTATAAGCCTGACAAATAGCTTCCCATTTGTTCTTGTGCTTATTGAGCAACTCGGTTGCACGTTTTACACCAATTCCAGGGCAGCCAGGGTATCCGTCTGTTGGATCTCCAGCTAGCGATTGAATTAGATGCCACATATCACCGTCTTCTTTTGTAATCTCTTCGACATCACCCTTCATATCCCATAGGATTCCAGGAATCTGTCTCATATCTTTGTCTGGACTGACGATAATTGTTTCTTTATCTGGATACTTCGTTGCATCCATTCCTAAAGCATCGTCTGCCTCCAAACCATCTCGGAGGACAAATCTGTATTTATCTTTACAGTGGTTGACAAGTCTTTTATATCCTAGAGGCTTACGCCTATTTCGATGTCCTTTGTAATCGGCAGAAATTTTCTTCCTGAAATTTTGAGGACTTGAAAAGTATAGTATAAACTCATCATCAAACATAGCGGTTGTGACTTTCTTTAACTCACGCTCAAATATTTTAAGGACATTACTAAAATTGGATTGAGCAACAATGACATCATCTCCAAAATCAATACCCTCTTCACATGCTTGAGCTGCTTTATAAGCTAAAAAGTCTGTGTCAATTAATAACATTAGTGTACTTCTGACCAGTTGTTACCGATGTTTGCATCAGCTTCAATGACCAGTCTTAGTTTGTAATACTCACCAGCTTCCAAAGCTGATAGTTTGCATACACCAGCGACTTGATCCGCTGATGAT
>Ga0310344_10001738_pt1 | contig 16537 bp, 17 predicted proteins | sample HC15DNA20200_MG_FD_203801 | JGI IMG/M metagenome (GOLD analysis project Ga0310344, IMG submission 203801) | Marine microbial communities from station ALOHA, North Pacific Subtropical Gyre - HC15-DNA-20-200_MG | ecosystem: Environmental > Aquatic > Marine > Oceanic | place: Pacific Ocean: North... | reverse complement strand
TATTGCAAGCGCATAATAAATTTAGCTAAAAAGGGGTTCGCCCAGTTTAGCTGGGCTTTTTTTTTGGATGAACTATAAAACTGAAAATATTAAGACAATAAATGTCTCTAAACCACTTAAGTTAGACTGTGGTCAAACTATTAAAGATTTTCCTTTAGCATATGAAACTTATGGGAAACTAAATAAATCTAAAGATAATGCTATATTAGTTTTTCATGCACTTACTGGTGATCAATTTGTTAGTGAAATAAATCCGATAACAAAAAAGGAGGGCTGGTGGGTAACGGCTGTAGGACCAGGAAAAGCAATTGATACAAACAAGTACTTTGTAATTTGTGCAAATGTGATTGGTGGATGTATGGGTTCATGGGGTCCAAAAGAAATAGATAAAAAAACAAATGAACCATATGGATTAAATTTTCCAGTTATAACAATAAGAGATATGGTTAAGGCCCAAGAAACTCTTTTAGATCATCTAGGAATAGAAAAGCTTCTTTGTGCTACAGGAGGGTCCATGGGTGGAATGCAGTTGCTTGAATTCTGTACAATATTCTCTAATAAAACATTTTCTGCAATTCCTATTGCTTGCAGCACAAGTCATAGTGCACAAAATATTGCTCTTAATGAATTAGCTAGACAAGCTATCATGGCAGATCCTGTTTGGGACAAAGGAAAATATCTAATAAAAAATGCACAGCCTAAAAATGGATTAGCTGTAGCTAGAATGGTAGGTCATATAAGTTATTTATCTGAAAAAGGAATGCAAGAAAAATTTGGTAGAAAACTTCAAGAGAAAGCTGATTATGAATTTAGTTTTGATGCTGATTTTCAAGTTGAAAGTTATTTAAGACATCAAGGAAGTGCTTTTGTAGAAAGATTTGATGCAAATTCTATCTTATACATTACTAGAGCAATGGATTATTTTGATCTGTCAAAACATTTTAAGGGAGGGCTTATTGAAGCTTTTAAAAATCAAAAAACAAAATTTTTAGTTATCTCTTTCTCTTCTGATTGGCTTTACACAACAAAAGAAAATAAGGATATAGTTATTGCTCTTAATGCTTCAGGTGCTGATGTTTCTTTTTCTGAGATTAAAACTGACAACGGGCATGATTCTTTCTTAGTAGATGAAGCAGAATTTCTTAAAACTTTAAAAGGATTTATAGAATCTATGCATATAAAATTTAAAAATGAAAAAAGAATTTAAAGTAATTGCAGATTTATTACCCAAGAATGTAAGAGTTCTAGATGTCGGTTGTGGGGACGGTTCTTTAATGAGTCATTTAATTAAAGAAAAAAATATAGAAGCTCGTGGTTTAGAACTTAAAAAAGAAAATGTTACAAAGTGTATTTATAAAGGTCTTCCAGTTATTGAGGGAAACGCAGAAACAGAACTTCATCAATTTCCAGATCAATCTTTTGATTTTGTTGTATTAAGTCAAACACTCCAAGCCTTTTATAATCCAGAAAAGGTTTTAAAAGATTTATTAAGAATTGGAAAATCAGTAATTATATCAATACCTAATTTTGGATATTGGAAGGTTAGAATTAGTTTATTACTTTTTGGAAAAATGCCTGTTACGAAGACTTTGCCTAACTCTTGGTATAATACCCCAAATCTACATATGTGCACAATTAAAGATTTATTTGATTTTTGTTTAGAAAAAAATATTAAAATAAAAAAAGCTGTGGGGATTAATGAAGATAAAACTTCAGAAATTAAAAAAAATAACCTTGAAATTAAAAACTTTTTTTCTAAACTTGGAATATTTTTAATAGAATGATGTTAAATATAGAGATTATTCCTTGTCTAAATGATAACTATAGTTACCTCCTCTGTGATAAAAGCACAAATTCAGTTGCAATCATTGATCCTTCAGATTTTAATCCTTGTGATAAAATAATAAACAAAAAGTATAATAAACTAGATTATATTTTAAATACACATCATCACTTTGACCATGTTGGTGGTAACCAAAAACTTAAAGAAAAATATAAATCAAAAGTTTTAGGATTTGAATTAGATAAAGATCGTATACCTGGTATTGATATAGCTCTAAAAGAAAAACAAAGTTTTAAAATTGGCAATACTTCTTTCGAAGTCATCTTTATTCCTGGTCACACAACAGGTCATATAGCATTTTACTTCAAAGATGAAAAAATAGTTTTTACTGGGGACACACTATTTTCTTTAGGTTGCGGCAGAGTTTTTGAAGGTACATACGAACAAATGTTTAACTCTTTAAATAAATTAAAAAATTTACCAATAGATACAAAAATATATTGTGGGCATGAATACACAAAAAAAAATCTAGAATTTTGTCTAGAATATGATCTTAATAATGATTATTTAAGAAAAAAGAGTAATTGGATTAATTCAAAAATAGAATCTAACTCTCCTACTGTTCCAGTTTCTGTCGATGAAGAAAAAAAAACTAATATATTTCTAAGATGCAATGAGCCGTCAATTAAAAATGCCTTAAATTTAAATAATGCATCCGAGCAAGAAATTTTCTTTAAATTACGTGATTTAAAAGATAATTTTTAATCTCATTCGTCTTGACTTGACAGTTCTGCAGGCTATATTGCCCTAAATTTAAAAAAAGATCATTTATGTCATTTGCAATAATAGAAACAGGTGGAAAACAATATAAAGTTTCTGCAAGTAAAATTTTAGAAATCGAAAAAATGGATGCTGAAGTTGGAAAAACTTTAAAATTTGAAAATGTTTTACTTTTAAACGATGATAAAAATACCGAGGTGGGTAATCCTAACATTAAAGGTGCATCAGTAGAAGCTAAACTGTTGGAAAACGTTAAAGATAGAACCATTTTAGTTTTTCACAAAAGAAGAAGGAAACATTCAAGAAAAAAAAATGGACATAGACAAAGACATTCTAAAATACAAATAACAAAAATTTTATCAAAAGATGGAAAAATTGTAGCAAGTGCTGGGATTTCTCCAACTCAATCCAAAGTTAAGACAAAAGTAACTGAGGTTAAGACAAAAGATAGCAAAAAAAAAACTACAGCTAAAAAGATTTTAAAAAAATAGAAATCATTTATGGCAACAAAAAAAGCTGGTGGATCATCGAAAAACGGAAGAGACAGTAAGGGTAGACGTCTTGGAGTTAAAAGATATGGAGATCAATTAGTTATACCAGGAAATATAATTGTAAGACAAAGAGGAACAAAAATCCATCCTGGCGATAACGTGGGTATGGGTAAAGACCACTCTATTTTTTCTCTTGTTAAGGGAAAAGTAAAATTTAAAAAATCTAAATTAAACAGGACTTTTGTTTCTGTTGTTCCCAATTAAATCTATAAATAACTTTAGTTATTTATAATATATCCATAATGAAATTTTTAGATCAAGCAAAAATATACATTAAAGCAGGCAACGGTGGATCTGGCTCAGCTAGCTTCAGAAGGGAAAAGTTTATTGAATACGGTGGTCCTGATGGTGGAGATGGTGGAGATGGAGGGTCTATCATTATTGAGTCCGATCGTAATTTAAATACTTTAATAGACTTTAGATATGCTCAACATTTTAAAGCACAGCATGGAAAACCTGGAAGTAAAAAAAATAAAACTGGGGGTAATGGTAAAGATTTAATTTTAAAAGTTCCAACTGGAACACAAATTTATGAAGAGGATAACAATACTTTAATTTATGATTTTACAAAAAACAAAGAAAAATATTTAGTAGCATCTGGTGGCAAAGGAGGCTTAGGCAATGTTAGATTCAAAAGTTCTACGAATAGAACTCCGAGAAAAAAGACGAGCGGCAAAATTGGTGAAGAATTTTGGATTTGGTTACAATTAAAGGTAATCGCTGACATAGGTATAATAGGACAACCTAATGCTGGAAAATCAAGTTTGCTTGCAGCCTTAACCAGAGCAAAGCCAAAAATTGCTAATTATCCATTTACCACTATCAACCCAAATCTAGGAGTTACATATTACGATGAAAAAGAAATAACTTTAGCAGATATACCTGGATTAGTTGAAGGTGCACATAAAGGTATAGGATTAGGCGATAAATTTTTACGTCATATAGAAAGATGTAAAATGCTATTACATTTAATCGACCTTTCTCAAGAAGATTTAATAAATAGCTATAAAAAAATTAAACTCGAACTTTCTACTTATGATAAAAATCTAGGTAAGAAAAAAGAAATAATATTCTTTAATAAATCTGATCTGCTAGAAAAGGATGATATTGATAAAAAACTAAAAGAATTTAAAAATAAAATCAAAACAAAATATGAAGTGATTTCAGTATTTTCAAATAAAGATATTCAAAAAGTAAAAAAACTATTGATAAAAAATGTTAATTAAAAACTCAAAAAAAATAGTAATAAAACTTGGCTCATCAACTGTTGTGGATACAAAAGGTAAATTCAAAAAAAAATGGGTAACAAGTTTAATTAAAGATATAAAAAAGTTCAGAGGAAGAAATGATTTAGTTATTGTCTCTTCTGGAGCAATAGCATTAGGTCAAAATTATCTAAAGATTAAAAAGAAAAAAATTAAATTAGAAATGAGTCAAGCTATTGCAGCAGTTGGTCAAATTCACTTAGCTGGAGAATTTCAAAAATTATTTGATAAACATGAAATTAAAACTGGTCAAATATTAATAACCCCGGATGACACTGAACAACGTAGAAGAGCATTAAATGTTAGAAGGACTTTTGATAACTTGTTTAAGTTGAAAGCAGTTCCAATTGTGAATGAAAATGATACCACAGCAACTACTGAAATTAAGTATGGAGATAATGATAGATTAGCAGCTAGAGTTGCTCAAATCATTGGCGCTGATACTCTCATTATTCTATCAGATGTTGATGGGCTTTATGATAATTCCAAAAGTAAAAAAGTCATCAAAACTGTTTCTAAAATTGATTCAAATATAAATGCTTTGATTGATAATAAAAAAAATTCTTATGGCTCCGGGGGAATTAGTACAAAGTTAGATGCAGCTAAAATTTGTATAAATGCAGGATGCCATATGTTTATTGGAAATGGTAAAAAAAATAACCCGATTAACAATATGATCAAAAACAAAATCTATACTCACTTTATTCCAAAAATTTCTAGTTTGGATGCTAGAAAGAAATGGATTATTAGTTCTCTAAATTCTTCAGGTAAAATATATATTGATCAAGGAGCAGCTCGAGCATTAAACGAAGGTAATAGTTTGCTTCCAGCAGGCATTATTAGAGTAGAAGGTTCTTTTGATAAAGGTGAAAATATACTTATAGTAGATGAAAATGAGAAGAGTCTTGCTAGAGGGTTATCTTCATTCACATCATCTGAAATTAATAAAATAAAAGGCAAACAAAGCAAAGAAATAGAAAATATTTTGGGATATTTAAGTAAGTCCGAAATAGTACATAAAGATGATATGGTAAAATTGTAAAATGAAATATTTAGAAAAAATAGGTTTAAATGCAAGAAGAGCTTTTAAAAAATTAAAATCTGTAAAACATAATAAAATTAAATTAGTTTTGGACAACTATAATACAATTATTTTGAAAAATAAAAAAAAAATAATCAGAGAAAATCTAAAAGATGTTAAAAATGTAAAAAGAAAACATCTAATAGACAGGCTAATTTTAAACGATAGAAAAATTGATGAAATTAGACATTCAATCAATGAAATAATGAAGTTTAAAAATCCAATTGGTCGTATATTAGAAAAATGGCAAAGACCAAATAAGCTTAAAATTAAAAAAGTCTCCACTCCTATAGGAGTTATAGGTGTAATTTATGAAAGCAGACCTAATGTTACAGCAGATGTTGCGGCTTTGTGTTTAAAATCTGGAAATTGTTCTATTTTAAGAGGAGGATCAGAATCTTATAACTCCAATAAATTGCTCGCAAATCTATTTCGTGAGTCATTAGATAAAAACAACATCGATAAAAACTGTGTCCAATTTATAGAAAAAAAGGAAAGAAAAATTGTTAATTCGCTTCTCTCAAAAATGAATAATTATATTGACATAATTGTACCAAGAGGAGGAAAAGGACTGGTAAAAAAAGTTCAAAAATTTTCAAATATTCATGTCATTGGTCACCTCGAAGGACTATGTCATATTTATGTAGATAAAAGTGCAAATTTAACTATGGCAAAAAAAATTATTATCAATGCAAAAATGCGTAGAACAAGCATCTGTGGCGCACTGGAAACTTTGTTAGTTGATGAAAAAGCATTAAATTCCCACGGAAAAATAATAATAAAATCGTTGATCTCTTCTGGTTGTGAAGTCCGTGTAGACAGGAAAATTAATAAACTTTTTAAAAATAAACTAAAAAATGCAAAAGAGATTGATTGGAAAACAGAATATTTAGATTCAAAGATATCAATAAAAACTGTCAAAAACGTTAAGGACGCCGTGGAGCATATTTTAAAATATGGAACTATGCATACTGATAGCATTATTACAAATAACTCCAAAAATGCAAAAATATTTTTGGAAGGAGTCAACAGTTCTATAGCAATGCATAATGTTTCAACTCAATTTGCAGACGGAGGTGAATTTGGATTTGGAGGAGAAATTGGAATTTCTACTAACAAACTTCCTCCAAGAGGTCCTGTTGGGATTAATCAACTAACTTCTTATAAATATATTGTGTCAGGGAAAGGAATTATTAGACCATAATTAATGTTGGCCCTTAACAGAAAAACAATTGGTATTTTTGGAGGAAGTTTCGACCCACCACATAAAGGACATGTTGAAATTTCTAAAATTAGTCTAAAAAAAATAAAACTCAAAAAAATTTATTGGATTATTACAAAAAAAAATCCTTTTAAAAAAAAACCTTTTTTTTCATTAAAACAAAGAATATCAAGATCAAAAAAAGCTATAAAAAGATATAAAAAAGTTAAAATTTTATATTTAGATGATAAAATCAGATCTTCTCATACCATTGATGTAATTAACTACTTTAGAAAAATAAAAAAACAAAAAAACTTATGCTTAATTTTAGGTGCAGATAACTTATTAAATTTTCATAAGTGGACAAGTTGGAAAAAGATAGTTAAACTAACAAAATTAGTTGTTTTTTCTAGAAAGGGATATGATAAAAAGAGTAAAGAATCTATTGTAGTGAAATATCTTAATAAAAAAAATATTATCTATATAAATAATAAATTAATTAATATCTCTTCATCAAGTATTAAAAAGAATTATTTAAAAAAATCTTTATGAAAATAATAGACATAAAAAAAAATATTGAAAAAATTTTAGATAATAATAAAGCTTCAAACATCACTTCCATCAATTTAAAAAATAAATCTTATATAGCAGATTATATGATTATCGCCTCGGGTACTTCCTCTAGACATTTACAGGCCCTTTCAGAAATTCTTGTATCTGAACTAAAAAAGATAGGATTGGCAGAATGTCGTATTGAAGGAAGAGAAAGTAATGACTGGAAATTAGTTGATGCCAATGACATCATAATCCATATTTTTCACCCTGAAAAAAGAGAATTTTATGATTTAGAAAAAATGTGGTCAGAAGAAATTCCTAAAGAAAAGGCAATGCTATGAAAAAAATTATTTTTCTAATTATATTATTTTTAAATATAAACCTTTCATATTCTTACTCAAATAACGAACTTTACGAGAAAATTGATCTTTTTGGAGAAGTTCTAGAAAAAATTGGAGAAGATTATGTAGATGATGTTGACCAATCTAAAATGATGGACTCTGCAATCAATGGTGTGCTTCAATCACTAGACCCTTACTCTGCATATATGAGTCCTGAATTATTTAAAGAAATGCAAACTGATACTCGTGGTGAGTTTGGAGGTTTAGGTATCGAAATAGGTATGGAATCTGGAGTAGTAAAAGTTATATCTCCAATAGATGACACTCCGGCGGCAAAAGCTGGGATAAAAGCTGGAGATTACATAGTAAAAATAGGTGACAATCAAGTTCAAGGAAAATCTTTAATGGAGGCAGTCAAACTAATGAGAGGACCTGTAGGGACTTCTATTAAATTAACCATAAGAAGAAAAAATGTAAAAAAACCATTAGAATTTAAAATTATTCGAAAAATAATAGAAATTAAATCAGTCAATTCTGAAATGTTAGGTAAGAATAAAAATTTAGGATATATAAGACTTAAATCATTCAATGAAAATAGTGATAAACAATTCCTAGATATTGTAAAACGATTTGAAAAAAATTCAAAAATAAAAGGCTACATATTAGATTTGAGAAATAATCCTGGAGGATTATTAACTCAAGCCATAAACATTACAGATTTCTTTTTAGACGATGGTGAAATAGTTTCAACTAAAGGACGTAAAGCATCTGAAACAAGAAAATTTTTTGCGAAAAAAGGTGATCAAATTAAAGGCAAACCAATAATAGTATTAATTAATAACGGATCTGCCTCGGCTTCAGAAATATTTGCAGGTGCACTCAAAGATCATAAAAGAGCAATTATTTTAGGAGAAAATTCTTACGGCAAAGGTTCTGTTCAATCAATTATTCCTCTTAATAACGGTGGAGGAATGAGACTTACAATCTCTAAATATTACTTGCCGTCAGGTAGCTCTATATCTGAAGTAGGAGTTACACCAGATATAGTTGTTAAAGAAATAGGTGATAATTTCAAAATTAATTCAAAAAATGACAATCAATTAAACTACGCTTTAAAATTATTTAATTCTTAATAATGACTAAACAAAGACTTCCCTTAAGAATTGGCGTAGGTATAATTGTTTTAAACAACGAAAATAAAATTTTTGTTGGAAAACGTAAAGATAATCCTGTCGATAAATGGCAAATGCCTCAGGGCGGTGTAGATAAAAATGAAAATTTTCTAACTGCCGTTAAAAGAGAATTGAATGAAGAAACTAGTATTAAAAATATTAAAATTATAAAAGAGCTAGATGGATGGTTTGAATATGAGTTGCCTAAAAATCTTTTAGGCATTATTTGGAAAGGTAAATTCCGAGGACAAAAGCAAAAATGGTTTGTAGCTAGATTTATTGGAGAGGAGAGTGAAATTAACTTAAAAACAGAAAATCCCGAATTTATTGAATGGAAATGGATAAAGATAGATGAACTACCAAAAGTAATTGTTGATTTTAAGAAAAATGTTTACGAAAAATTGCTAATAGAATTAAAAAAATTTATTGATTAATTTCTTTGAGTGTATCAATCTTATAAGATAATAAATATTTTTCTTTATCACTAATTTCATTTGTATTTATTTTTTCTTGAGAATTTTTGATAATTATATCTATAGAATTTTTTTCTAAACTATCCAAATTTATTGCTGTCGAAGTTAATATTAATAAGTTATTATTTGAAAATTCTACTGTGCCATCTTCAACAAAAAAAATTTTTTCTTCATTATTTTGTTTAATGATTATTAAACCAGGTCTTAAAAATGTAATCAGAGGTATATGATCTTTTAATATTCCCATTTGGCCTTCGTAAGATGGAATTATTACTTCTGCTGCATCTAATTTTAAAATTGACTTGTCTGGACTTATAATTTCAACTACAAAATTTTCTGTCATTATTTTTTATTATCTTTAGAAATTTTCTCTGCTTTTTCTATAACCTCTTCTATACCTCCAACCATATAAAATGCAGCTTCAGGTAAATGATCATACTCACCTTTACAAATTGCATCAAATCCTTTTATGGTTGAGTCTAAATCTACTAATTTTCCAGGCGAACCAGTAAATACTTCTGCAACAAAAAATGGTTGAGATAAAAATCGCTGAATTTTTCTTGCGCGCGCTACGGTTAGTTTATCTTCCTCTGAAAGCTCGTCCATTCCAAGAATCGCAATAATATCTTGTAAAGATTTATAGGCTTGCAAAATTCTCTGTACATCTCTAGCTACTCTATAATGTTCTTCTCCAACAACCCTTGGATCTAATATTCTTGAAGTCGAATCTAAAGGATCTACTGCAGGATAAATTCCGATTTCAGCTATTTGTCTAGATAATACGGTCGTGGCATCCAAGTGTGAAAATGAAGTTGCAGGTGCTGGGTCTGTTAAGTCATCAGCAGGAACATAAATCGCTTGAACTGAAGTAATAGATCCTTTGTCTGTAGAAGTAATTCTTTCTTGAAGATTTCCCATATCTGTAGCTAGTGTTGGTTGATAACCTACAGCAGATGGAATTCTTCCTAGTAGGGCAGATACTTCTGAGCCAGCTTGAGTAAATCTAAAAATATTATCAATAAAAAAAAGTACATCTTGGCCTTCCTTATCTCTAAAATATTCTGCTACTGTTAATCCTGTTAGGGCAACTCTTGCTCTTGCTCCTGGAGGTTCGTTCATTTGTCCATAAACTAATGCTGCTTTTGAACCTTTCCCTTCGGTTTTGATCACTCCTGACTCTATCATCTCATGATATAAATCATTTCCTTCCCTTGTTCTTTCGCCAACACCTGCAAAAACAGAAAATCCTCCATGTGCTTTTGCAATGTTGTTGATTAATTCCATTATCGTTACTGTTTTACCAACACCTGCACCACCAAATAATCCAATTTTTCCACCTTTTGCATATGGTGCCAATAAATCAACAACCTTGATTCCAGTAACTAATTGTTCAGTTTCTGTTGCTTGATCTGTAAATTTAGGAGCTTGTCTATGAATTGGCCATTTTTCTTTAGTTTTAACTTCACCTTTTTCATCAATCGACTCACCAATAACATTTATTATCCGACCTAACGTTTCTGGTCCAACAGGAACACTTATAGGGGCCTCGGTATTTATAACTTCATCACCTCTTTTTAAACCTTCTGTAGCATCCATTGCAATAGTTCTCACATCATTTTCTCCAAGATGTTGTGCTACCTCTAAGATAAGTTTATTTCCACCATTCTTAGCTTCCAAGGCAGTATAAATTTCCGGTAAATCATTTTCAAAATTTACATCTACAACTGCTCCAATAATCTGAGTTATCTTTCCTTTTTTATGCATAATTATAAACTTTCCGCTCCTGATATAATCTCAATTAGCTCTTTTGTAATTGATGCTTGCCTACTTCTATTATAATTAATTGTTAATTTATCAACTAAATCTCCCGCATTTCTTGTTGCATTGTCCATTGCTGTCATTCTTGAACCTTGTTCACTAGCTGCGTTTTCAAGAAAAGCTTTAAAAACTTGGGTGGATATATTCTTTGGTAACAAATCTTCTAAAATTTCATCTTCATCAGGTTCAAATTCGTATGAAAGTTTTTCTTCTTGCTTATCTTGATCATTTGATTCTATTTTTTCTGTAGGAATTATTTGTTGAGCTTGAGGTATTTGTGTTATTACATTCTTAAAATTATTATAAAATATAATACATTTATCAAACTCATCTTTGTTAAATAATTCTATAATTTCTTTACCTATAAGCTCTGCTTCATTAAAACTTATCTGCTTTTTGTCTTTAAAGCTAAATTTTTTAATAACATATTTTCCATATTCTCTCTTTATTTGATCCAAGCCTTTTGAGCCAACTGTAATTATTTTTATCTCTTTACCTTCACTTAATAATTTTTTAAAATTAGTTTTTGCTAACTTACAAATATTAGAGTTAAATCCACCGCATAAGCCTCTATCGGCAGTTAAAACTACACACAAATACACTTGATCTTTTCCGTTACCAACTAAAAGTTTTGGTGCGTTTTCAGGATCGCTTATGGATTTTGTGAGATTTAGAATAATATTTTGCATTTTTTTACTGTAGGGCCTTCCTTTTTCTGCATTTTCTTGAGCTTTTCTTAATTTAGCCGCTGCAACCATTTTCATAGCTTTGGTAATTTTTTGAGTTGATTTAACGCTTTTTATTCTTTTTTTTAAATCATCTAAGCTTGGCATTTCTATTTATTCTCTTTTTTGTATTGTTCAATTATCTGAGATAAAGATTTTTCAACTTCTTCTTCCAATTTACCAGTTGACTGAATAGATTCTATAATTTCAGGTTTATCTGATCTAATTTTTTCTAAAATATCCTTTTCGAATTTTTTAATTTGATTTAACTCAACATTATCTAAATATCCTTTAACCCCAGTAAAAACTGAAATTACCTGCTCGGACACCGTCATTGGAGAATATTGATCCTGTTTCAATAGTTCAGTTAATTTTGCTCCGCGATTTAAAAGTTGCTGAGTAGAAGCATCAAGATCAGATCCAAATTGTGCAAAAGCTGCCATTTCTCGATATTGAGCAAGTTCTAATTTTATTGATCCTGCTACTTTTTTCATTGCTTTAGTTTGAGCTGCTGATCCTACTCTAGAAACAGATAAACCAACGTTCACTGCTGGACGAATTCCTTGATTAAAAAGTTCAGTCTCTAAAAATATTTGACCGTCAGTAATTGATATAACGTTTGTTGGAATATATGCAGATACATCTCCTGCTTGCGTTTCAATAATTGGTAAAGCTGTTAATGAACCGCCTCCATTTTTATCACTTAATTTAGCGGATCTTTCAAGTAATCTGCTATGTAAATAAAATACATCTCCAGGATATGCTTCTCGACCTGGTGGTCTTCTTAACAATAAAGACATTTGTCTATAGGCTACAGCTTGTTTTGATAAATCATCATACACAATTAACGCATGCATCCCATTATCTCTAAAATATTCACCAATTGTACATCCTGTGTAAGGTGCTAAGAATTGCAATGGAGCAGAGTCGGATGCTGTTGCGGCAACTATAGTAGTGTACTTTAAAGCTCCTGCTTCTTCTAAAGTCTTTGTTATTTGAGCTACTGTAGAGCGCTTTTGACCGATTGCTACATATACACAATATAATTTTTTATTTTCATCTGAAGACTCGTTAATTTTTTTTTGATTTATAATTGCATCAATTGCCACCGCTGTTTTTCCAGTTTGTCTGTCGCCAATGATTAACTCACGTTGTCCTCTTCCAATCGGTATAAGAGAGTCTATTGGTTTTAAACCCGTTTGCATTGGTTCATTAACAGATTGTCTAGGAATAATACCAGGTGCTTTTACTTCAACACGCTTCCTATTTTTAGCTGAAAGTGCACCTTTTCCATCAATAGGGTTACCTAATCCATCAACTACTCTTCCTAAAAGTTCTTTACCTATCGGAACATCTACAATTGCATTTGTTCTTTTAATTGTATCGCCTTCTTTAATGTTTCTATCATCACCAAAAATAACCACGCCGACGTTATCTTTTTCTAAATTTAAAGCCATTCCTTTAGATCCATCTTCAAACTCAACCATTTCGCCAGCCTCAACATTATCTAAACCATAAACTCTCGCGATTCCGTCTCCAACTGATAAAACTTTTCCTATTTCTGAAACTTCAGATTTTTCACCAAAATTTTTAATTTGATCTTTTAATAGTTTTGTAACTTCTGATGGATTAAAAGACATTTTAGTTTTCTAACATTGCTTGTTTGTATTTTTTTAATTTATTTTTGACTGAAGTATCAATCATAAAACTGCCTAGTTGTAGTTTTAAACCGCCAATTAGTTCTTTATCCACCTTATAGTCAAATTTTAGTATTGATCCCATTAATTTTGATAAATCTTTATTAATTATATCAAGTTCGTTTTGAGATAATTCTTTTGATGAAATTAATGAAGCTTTAACTTCTCCTCTTTTTGTAGAACACAATCTTAAAAAACTCTCGAAAATTTTCTTAACAAAAAAAATTCTTCTTTTCTCAATCAATAGCAAAAAGAAATTTTTTAAATTTTTAGAAAAACCCAATTTCTCTGCTAATAGTTTAATAAAAATATTTTGATTATTTATACTTTTAGTAGGATTTTGTATAAAATTTTTTATTTCAGAACTAGAATTAAAAAGTAAATGAAAGTTTTTAACATCATTCTCAATTTTATCTAATTCATTGCTTTCATTAGCTACTTCAAATAGAGCGCGCGAGTACCTTTCTGATGTTTCAGTAGAGAAAGATTTATTTGTGCTCATTTTCGTTGTTAGAATTTATCGTGAAATAATGGAGTGGTCGTACCATAAGAGTATAACTTGATCAAGTTGCCAATTAAGTATAGTTATTTATGAATAAATAGAAGAAGATGAATCAACCTTAAGTTTAATTTTTTATTAAATTTTAGCTGAAATTAATAGGATCTACATCGATCGTAAGTTTAATTTTTGAAGAAATTTTAAGCTTATTTAACACCTCAAAAATTTTTTTTTGCATAAGAGTCTGATTGTTAAATCTAATTAGAAGCCTAGATCGAAAATTTTTTTTAATTTTTAATAGTGGTGAGTCTATTGGTCCTAAAATCTCTAGATCATTTATTTGCTTTAATCTAATTTTTATTTCTTTAGCACCCTGTAGACTTGAGCTATGATCTTTTGAAGATATAATAATTGCGATTAATCTTGCGAATGGAGGTAATTTATTTTTCTTTCTTATTAAAAGTTCATTTCTTAAAAGTTCTTCTGACTTATTTTTAATAAGTTCATTAAGTGTTTCGTCATGAGGCGATAATGTTTGATAAATTATTAAAGACTCTGAACTAAATCTTCCAGCCCTTCCGCTTAACTGATGATATAATTGAATATTTTTCTCTGTTGTTCTTAAATCAAAACCTCTACCAGAAAAATCGGCATCAATTACAACTATGCAGTTTAGTTTGGGAAAATTAAAACCTTTTGAAATCATCTGAGTTCCAATTAAAATATTAATTTTATTCTCATTTATTTTTTTGAATAAATTTTTTGCATCTTCCTTTGTTTTTAAATAATCGCTTGAAAAGATACTTATTTTTTTTTGGGGAAATATTTCTTTTACCTCTTCAAATATTTTTTCAACACCAGGCCCATACTTTATAAATTCACAAAGGCCATCAGTTTTACAGTTAGTTTCAATTTTTCTTTCAAAGGAACAATGATGACAAATTGCTCTGTTTTTTAATTTATGAAATGTTAGATACATGGAACAATTAGAGCAGACATGTTTATAACCACATTTCTTACAAATTAAATATGGTGCAAAACCCCTTCTATTAATAAAAAAAAGTACTTGATCACCTCTATCTAAATATTTTTTTACTGAATCAATACTTTCATTTGAAATAAATTTATTTTTTATTTTATTTATATTTAAATTCACAATTTTGGTTTTAGGAAGTGGATAATCTTTAAATCTTTTTAAGATCTTAATGTGTCTATATTTTTTATTTTGGATATTATTATAAGTTTCAATTGATGGAACTGAAGAAACTAAATGTATTGGAATTTTCTCAAAGTTAGCCCTTGAGATTGCCATATCACGTGCATTATAAATTATACCTTCATCTTGTTTGTAAGATGCGTCGTGCTCCTCATCTACAATAATTATTCCAAGCTCTTTAAAAGGTAATAATAATGCAGATCTTGCGCCAACTAATATTTTTATTTCATTTTTAATAATACCTTTCCAAATAATTCTTTTTTGTTTAGGAGTAATTTTTGAATGCCAAATTGCTGGCTCAAAACCAAAGAAATCTTCGAATCTGGATTTAAAATCATTGGTTAAAAATATTTCAGGCAATAAAACTAAGGCTTGTTTTTTTTTTCTTATAATCTTTTTTATTCTTTCAAAATAAATTAATGTTTTACCTGATCCGGTTGTGCCTTGAAGAACTGATACATCAAATCTATTTTTGTTTTTTTCAAGAAATTTAAGTGCTGATAGCTGTTCTTCATTCAAAATAAATTTTTTTATTTTAGTTTTCTTTGAAATGATTGCATGATCAAAATTTTTTATATATTTATCATTTCCACCTATAACCATTTTTAAAGCAAGACCTATTGGAACCATATTGTAGGTCGCGAACCATTCAATAAATTCAACTAATTTTCTATCAATAGAATAATCTGTTTTTTTACTAATATTTTTCATCTTAATATTTTTAGGTTCGGCAAAGTTGTTTTTCCAAATTACGCCTAATTCTTTATTTGAACCAAAAGGCACCTCTACTAGATCTCCAACTTTAATCTTGATATTCGAATTATATGTGAAAGGAAAATTAAATACCTTTGGCAACAAAACTCGTGCTTTCATGCATTTATAGTATTAGAATTATTTTTATTTAAAAATGAATTGGTCTTTTATCAACAGCTAATGCGGCTTCTTTGATTGCTTCTGTATGGGTTGGGTGCGCATGGCAAGTTCTTGCTATATCTTCAGAACTTGCTCCAAATTCCATAGCTAAAGCCATTTCTGCAATCATCTCACCACAATGTGGGCCGATAATATGAACTCCTAGAACTTTATCAGTTTTGCTATCTGCCAGTATTTTTACAAATCCATCGGTTTCATTGTTAACTTTTGCTCTTGAATTAGCTAAAAAAGGAAATTTTCCAACTTTGTAAGACTTATTTTGCTCTTTAAGCTGTTCTTCTGTTTTACCGACTGTTGCAACTTCGGGAGATGTATAAATTACTCCAGGAATAACATCATAATTCACATGACCTGCTTGGCCTGCTAGGATCTCTGCTACAGCCACACCTTCTTCCTCAGCTTTATGTGCTAACATTGGTCCTTTAATAACATCTCCGATCGCATAAA
>Ga0310344_10001737_pt1 | contig 16541 bp, 11 predicted proteins | sample HC15DNA20200_MG_FD_203801 | JGI IMG/M metagenome (GOLD analysis project Ga0310344, IMG submission 203801) | Marine microbial communities from station ALOHA, North Pacific Subtropical Gyre - HC15-DNA-20-200_MG | ecosystem: Environmental > Aquatic > Marine > Oceanic | place: Pacific Ocean: North... | reverse complement strand
GGCCAGAGCGCCTGAACTCTGTACGAATGTGCGACGGGACACGGCAGTAGGATGGGGGGTCATCTTCGATACCTCGTATTGTGGGCATTTGCAAAGAAACGGTTTAAAATATTTTGCATGTCAAATCTGTAAATGGGGGATTGGTGGAAATATCGTTTTGCTTTTGTCCAACCAGATAAAATAGAGGGTGTTTTGTCGGACCACTCAGCGATATATTAGTTCTGATGTTTAGCCTTGTTTAATATACAGGGTTTGATCAACGGGTGGTCTGTAGGTACGTGATTGAGGTGTAAATAAGACCATGACAACACAGTCACCGGAAACTGCCTGTATTCGATTAGGCATACCCGAAGAGCTGGGCCGTTATTGCGATGGATCGGACAGGTTTGAAATGATTGCCGTGACATGGAATGAAGCCGTCAGTCAGCTGGTCAATCGGTTTCCCGATATCGAGTCAAGATTGCTGAGACGTGACGGAAAATTGAAAGCGCACCTGATCGTGTTTTGTAATGGGGCGAGCGTTCATGCCGCGGAATTACCTTCTTTAGCGGTATCGCCAGGTGATGAACTGGAGATCATGTTCGCCATATCAGGTGGCTAGTACTGAAACCACTCAGCGTTAGTCATTCATGAGCATCCCTTCCGGTCCGGAGGGCCGGGTTTCCATGATTACGTAGTTAACGGGGCGGCTGTTTCCGTACCCAGGTCATGCTGTTCCAGAAGATCGTCAAACGTGTTTAAAACGCGCGATTTCAGTTCTGTGAAAAAGCTCTCTGTATTGAAATAGGGGAGATCAATTTCAGGAAATTCTTTGTGAGATTCAAGAGGAAGAACATAGTCGTCCGCTGTGAATCCCTGTAGTTTTTCCAGTCGGTAGCCACGGAGAAAAGTACGGATGATTAATGTTCTAAAGGTATCCGCCGTGATTGCTAATCCGGTCATGGAGGAGATCGCTTCGGCCATCTGATCATGGGTCATACCTGCAAACTTGCATATGCCGATGATGTCATCGCGTAGTGGGATAAGACCTTTATCTGGGTTCGTGATGGCATCCACCCAATAGTCCATTCCGGTTTCCCCTTCAAACAGCAGTAAAAGGAAGGTTCGCATGGACATATGGCCTCCTGCAAGTGCCCAGGGATAGCCGGGGTTGGTCTGAGGAAGATAGGCCGGTAGCTCCAGGCCTTTGCAGTGCATCGCATAACCGGTTTCATGGAGATGTTCGGACATGCGATCCGTCCCCTGACCGATTAAGGGGAGTCTGCCTTCACCAATGGCAGCGATCGCTTTGTGGGTGCTTTCAAAGTCACCGTAAAATGGGCCGTCGGGTAAGGCAAGACCATCATCCTTATGACGATCATTATATTCCATGGTGTAGCTGAGTGTCGTGCCACAGGAAATGGAGTCCAGTCCCATCTCATCGACAAGTTCCACCAGCGTGCAGGCCTGATCAACGTCATAGATTCCCAGGTTGGAGGCAAGAAGATCCAGAGGTTCGAAGTCCAGTTTTGCGCGGAATTGTCCAGCCTTCCCGTCTTCACCGATGTCGTAGACATTCTTGTGGCACTTGATACCACATCGGTAGCACGACTCATCCTTGATTACATAGTTGCCGGTTTGCTGAACGTTAGCACGATAAAGCGGTACGGAAACTTCGGTTCCAGTGGGTGCGAAATTGCGTTCCGGAAGAGCATGTTGATCATTTAAGGCGACGTAATTAGCCCAGGTGCCACCTAAACCGTCTGTGGCATCATCCCGGAATCGAGCACTACCTGGTCCGCGAGCGACTTCTTTGTTCAGGTCTTTGAAATTAGACGCCGACGCGGCTCGGGCATCCGGGGTGTCGGCTACGATGGCGAGGAGATTTTTTGAACCCATAATTCCACCCATGCCACCTCGGCCACAAAAGCGAGGTTTGGGGTCGCCGGAATTAAGCTGATTTTCCGTGGACAATGCGATTGCGGCATAACGAACCGTCTCGTAGTTTTCTCCACCAGGTCCGATAACCGCATAATGGCTATCGGGTCCATATCGTTCATTTAAAGTCTGAATTTTGTCATTGACACGGCGACCGACCAGGAAGGATGCGTCTTCAAAATGAAACTGCGGTCCGGCATCCGGTTGATCTTCGTTTTGTCGAAGGTGCAATAACAAGGGCTTTTCGCTTCGTCCTGAAAAAACGATTTCATCAATGCCCAGGAAGCGAAGTTTGGTGCCGAACTTGCCACTTCCGGCTGACCACATGGCAGAGGGAAGTCCGTTTGAAGAACGTTTTAGGGGAGAATAGGCAAGAAAGTAACTCCGGAGTCCCGTCATGAACTGGGTGCCGCTGAGCAGGCCCAGCGTCAAAAGCAGTACGGCATCCGGATCATAGGCATCTCGCACGGGGTGTTTTTCAAGAAACTTAAAGCCACGGGCTATTCCGCCTAGGACATCTTCCAGATCACTGCATTCGATAGAAGTGCGTTCGGTACTTTGTTGGGCTAAATCAACGTGGTAACGAATGAAGTTAAAATCCTGAGGAGAGGTATTCGTGTTGTTTTCATTCATGGAGAACTCCGTAGCGCAGTACAGGCGGTCAAGTGCTGGAAATAATGTACATCATACACCTATATATGGGTGACAGGTCAACTCTGGCTCGTCATAAGTTTGAATGATGAACGGTTCCGGTCATTATCGAGCTGAATGATAGGTTAACCATTTTCGTATAAAAGATTTCGTTCGAACGTTTTGTTTTTGATGCTTTTCGTAATCCAGAACCTATCCTGCCTGTGAAGACAACACGTGTAACAGGGATTTTCGGTCAGTACCCGAGTGACTGGCGGAAACCTTTCAGGCACCTAGGGGGTTTTTCTGGAGTGTGAAAAGGTCGTGTTCCGTAGTTCACTGGCATGGGAAAGGAGGCTGTCCGGATATGAAATACCTATATGCCGATATTGGATCGGTTGTTCCTTGCTTAACTGGGGAAAATGTCGATACACTGTTTCATCATGAACCGTGATGAAACTCCGTCTCCCAAAACCGTTTCCGCCGGAGAGTTGGCGCCCTGGACGACGGGCGACCTTCCACCGGCACCTCCGTCAGGTTGGCGATCCTGGACGTTGCTGATTGGTCCGGGTGTATTAATGGCAGGAGCGTCGATCGGATCGGGTGAGTGGTTGGCTGGTCCTGGTGTTACGGCGCAGTACGGCGGGACATTGTTATGGGTTGCAACACTGAGTATTCTTGCTCAGGTGTTCTGTAACCTCGAGATGATGCGTTACACCGTTTATTGTGGCGAGCCGATTCTGGTTGGCGCGCTACGTACCTGGCCTGGTCCGAAATTATGGATACTCTTTTACATCTTGCTGGAATTCGGTCATATCTGGCCATTTAATGTCGCCAGTGCTGCGGTTCCGGTTGCGGCAGCCATACTCGGACATCTGCCCGGAGAGGGAACGATTCGGATTCTGGGAATCAGTCTCAGTGAACATCTACTGGTTAAAATTCTGGCCTGTACTCTCTTTCTTGCAGCCTTTATCCCACTTATTTTTGGTGGCACCGTATATAAGACGCTTGAACGCATTATGACGGTCAAACTGGTGCTGGTTTTGGGCTTTCTTGTTCTGGTCACCTGCTTTTTGATCTCATCAACTACCATGCGCGATGTAATGACCGGTTTTGTGCAGATAGGTACTGTTCCCATACGGGCGGAAACAGTTATTGACGGACGTCATTTTACGATCACTCAGTCAGAAGGTCAGACGGATTACAAACTCATTGGTACGGCAGAGGGTGAAGAACTGGTCATTACGGAGTTCTTGGTACAACAGGGAACCCAGCGCAGGCAGTTCGGAATCGGTGATCCGGTACCCGAAAGCTTATTGCAGGCCCGAGACCATCTCATTACACGTGCTAAAGATCGAGTGATACCAGAACGATTTTTTGTCGAACAGAGAGAGCCGGACGGGGTAATTTCAGTGGAAGGCCATATTGACCCAGAGAATTACCAGTGGCGTCTGGAACGCGTGATGCGTACCAATGGGGAGAAGTCTGAGCAGTGGGAGGAAAGCGAATCCCTGCCTGATGACCTTGACGCAATCGTTGGTGAACTGGTTGACAGACGTGGTTTGAGACGGGTGCAACTGATCGGTTATGTCAGTGAACATGGAAGTCTTCCTGACCTGGATTGGAAAATGATAGCCGTATTCGCGTCGATTGCCGGTGCGGGCGGTTTGACGAATGTCCTTTTATCGAATTACGCACGTGATAAGGGATGGGGTATGGGGGCTCATGTAGGAGCTATTTCCAGTGCTGTCGGTGGAACCAAGGTATCGTTATCTCATGTCGGCAAGGTCTTCCCGTTGACAGAAGGTAATCGTACTCGCTGGCGTGGATGGATGCGTCACATCTTCCGAGATCAAATCGCTATCTGGATGGTGTGCTGCTTTATCGGTATGGCACTGCCCTGTATGATGTCGATTGAGTTTATTCGTAATGCTCCTGTTTCAGGTGATCGAGTGGCTGCCATGACAGCTGAGGGTATGGATTATCGATACCCTGGTCTGGGTTTATGGTCACTGACACTCATCATTTCTTTTCTGGTACTTTATCCCGGACAGATTATGAGTGGCGATACGATTCCTCGACGTTGGTGTGACATTCTCTGGACTGCCAGCAGTCGAATGCACCGGGTCAGCGAACATCGGGTCAAATATGTCTATTACGGTATCATGGCCGCATACGCGGCATGGGGTTTGGTTGCACTGACACTGGTCGGTCCGCTTGGCATACTGAAGCTTGGTGGAATTTTTATGAATCTTGCTTTGGGTGGGTCTGCCCTGCATACGTTATATGTCAATCGGACGCTACTCCCCGACGAACTGAAACCCAACTGGTTCATGCAGCTGGGACTGGTATTCTGTTGTCTATTTTTCTTTGGGATTACAGTGATTGTTGCCATTACGCTCTAGATACCATTAGCTTTCATCTGAGTCCAAATCGATTCGTGTGTTCCAGCTCCAGCTTAGAACACGATAATCAAAGCTCAGAGAATGATCCGGCTGATATGCAAGGTCGGAAAAAGGGATTGCTTACACGGATTCTTTACAGGCCCGTCACAGAGGGCCAATGTTCCCTGAGTTCCTTTCCTGTTGTAGAAATGGGACGCTTGCGAGGCTTCGCCAGGAGGTGAGATTTATGAGTAATGTTCGAAATTTTGGAGCAATGGGAGACGGTTGTAACGATGATTCGGATGCCATTTACCATGCGATCCATAAGGGAGATGGAGTTCTGTATTTTCCACCTGGAAGATATATGATTTCAAAGACCATTGAGCTGGATTTGCGCACACGAGGTCCTGTGGGGATAGCCGGAGCTGTCGGTACGGCTTCTCTGGTAATGGCGGGTGTCGGTCCGGCTCTTCGTTTGATCGGAACTCACGATGGGACGGGTGATCCGGATACGGCGTCTGATAGTGTCAATAGGTCAGAGCGGATGCCCGTTGTCAGCGACCTTGAAATTGTCGGTACCAGTCCGAAGGCAGATGGAATTGAGTGTGTCAGGACCAAGCAGGGGCTGTTTCGCAGTCTTGTTATTCGCAACGTTCGTCATGGTATTTATCTGGTGGAACGCAACCGAAATGTACTCATAACGCACTGCCATATCTATCATAATTCGGGTGCTGGTGTTTTTCTTGATGGGGTGAATTTGCACCAAATTAACATTGCTGATAGTCACATCAGTTACAATCGGCTGGGTGGAATCCGGATTGAAAGATCGGAGATTCGGAATCTTCAAGTTACCGGTAACGACATTGAATACAACAACCATGTATCGCATGGTACGGAGCCCGAGCCCACAGCAGAGATCTATGTAGATACGACGGAACCCGGATCAAGTGTGAACGAAATTACGATTGCCTCCAATACAATCCAGGCGACTCCCTCACCGGAAGGATCGAATATTCGGATACAGAATGAAGTCGAATCGGGTCGCAAACCAGGACTGTGGAGTATCACGGGAAATGTTATTGGTAATCAGCAGGTCAATGTTCATTTAGCAGGCTGTCATGGAATGGTTTTCAGTGGAAACTGCATCTATTCGAGTGAGCAGCAAAATATGCTGATTGAAAACTCAGAACAAGTACTGATTGGTAATAACCTGTTTCGTCGGCATACGCCATCCCTGGGAACTGGAGTGCGTGTGGAAAACTGTTCTCGAATTAATATCCAGGGCTGTACCTTTCAGGACGAATCAGAAACCGGTCAACTTTCAGCCTTGCCTCTTTTGGAACTGATTCGAAGTGAACTGGTGACGATCACCGGTTGTCAGTTGGTGGATGGTGTCCCCGAAGGGGTGTCCGTTAAGGACTGCAGCCTGGTAAATATTATGGGCTGTACAATCACGGATCAAAGGAAGGTACCGTTGATGCAGCATGCGATTGCTTTTCGAGGCCAAGGTAAGGGTAACCGTGTGTCGGGTAATATCATTGCCGGATCGTCCAGACAGCCTGTCTGGGCAGAATCAAACGTCGAGCTTTCCAGGGAATGAGTGATTCCCGGTAAGGGGGCAAACCGGGACGAATGATGTTAGTCAAGGTGCGAGATCTCCGTCTGACCTTTTTCAGGTGGTGTCCTTATGACGAACGGAAAGAGTCTCATCCCATCGGCTGCCATCTTGAAACTGGATGTCGAGATGCTTGGCATTAAGTCTGAATTGGGAAATATCTGTTAATAGTTGTTCAGCAATCGAGGTGTTTAATTCGTTGTGGTCGTGACGTATTGCTTTTACCCATCTTTCATCAACCCGGTGACAAAAAGCAAGGTGACTGCCATCGGTAAATCGCATGACGGCTTCTGTAAAACGGTGGTTTACTTCAACACCTGACAGAGACCGTTGCAGGTGTTTCTGACTATTGACATCCATCTTGGAAAAACCTTGTTTCAGCAAAGCATGATCCGTGACGTGTTAGAAAAGCAGTACAGAGTATCCTTGGAGCAGCAAGTCTTGTTCATATCTTTGTTTCGAAGACAGGGATTTCTTGCTGTAGCCTATAGGACTTGGCACCTTGGTTATACTACGTACGGGTACCTATTCTCAAGGTTTGTGACGGTTCCTGCCCAAACGAATCTGGAAAATAGTATTAATCGAAAATATAGTAATCTGGTCTTTTTGTTGTTGGTCGGTTGAAGGTGTGATATCGACGTGTTACAATGTCGCCGTAATTTGGGTGGCCCGTAAAGCACAGTGATTTCCGGAATACCTATGAAGACTGTTTTTTGAGGAGTGGAGGAAATGGCAGAAGGCACGATCAAAAGACTGACGGACAAAGGTTTTGGTTTTATTGATACCGGCACCGATCAGGATATGTTTTTTCACTTGTCGAATCTCGAAGGAGTGAGTTACGATGAGCTGCAAGAGGGACAGAGAGTGTCCTATACTGAAGGTCAAGGTCCCAAAGGACCGAGAGCTGAGAATGTTCGTCCGATCTGATCAAGTGCTTCGAGCACGGTGATTTCGGAAATACTTTTAAGACTTGTTTTTTGAGGAGCTGTTGGAAATGGCAGAAGGTACAATTAAGAGATTGACGGACAAAGGTTTCGGATTTATTGATACCGGCACCGATCAAGATATATTTTTTCACTCATCGAATCTTGAAGGCGTAAGTTACGACGAGTTACAGGAAGGCGAACGCGTTTCCTACACGGAAGGAGAAGGCCCTAAAGGACCACGTGCTGAGAATGTCCGGCGCGTATAATCCCAAACGGACTTAAGTCAAATATTCAAGGAGGCCGGCAGGATATGCCGGCCTCCTTTTTTTCTAGGCGGGGTTACTGTTCTCCCCTATTGCGGCCTGAAATTTTTTAAAAGTAAAAACGCATCGGTGCCTGCCGCCAATGGACAGGTAAAATAAACATAGCCAGCTACGATTAACAGTCCAAAACCGTCTTCTTCGCGGTCAGCCAACGCCTGGCGTTTCTTTGAGCGGTTTCGTTTTTTAGGGATTATGGGGTTCAGGCCAGTTTAGATGTTTATGAAGGAACTGATAAGTTCCAACGCCATTGATGGTGTGTGGGCCTACAAACCATTCAATTTCCGTCTGATCTCCAATGTGTAGCAGTGCCTGGTAAAGGTGACGGACCTTGGCATACTCATAGGCAACCCACTCATCTACCCCAACCCCGTCGAAATGCCCCCGCTCTACCATGAACGGTCGGGGACATATGAGGTATGCCATTTCAGCGTAGTTGAATGTGCTACCCAAGTCCCACTCAAAAATTTCGTACTCAGCTGTCCATATATACGAAAAGTCGTGACGAGTGGAAGCGTTCTTGCGCACCCACTCATTGAAATCAGCAGAACAGATAGACAGACAGTAATCGGTGACCAGAGGTGGAATACGCATGGCGCTCTTGCCACCATAGGAAAGACCGTAAAAAGCAATGCGTTGATCATCAACCTGAGGGAGTGTCTTTAACCAGTTCACAATCTGCTGGTGTTGTGGAACAATCGTAGAGAACAGAGTTTTCTTCAGAACGTAGCTTTTGCGCTGCAAGGTTCGGAAACGGTCAGTAAAGATGTAGAGGTTTTGCGGGGCAAAGGTAATGAATCCACGCTCCGCAAGTCGGGTAGCAAACGCACTGTAATACGCTATCTGCTCTTCTCCAATGGTGCTTTGTGGACGCCCTTCAAGGCCATGCTGACAGACCACCACCGGACGTTTTTCTCCGGGTTTAATACCGCGAGGCAAAGTCAGAATTCCGTATGCGATCACATCAGGAAAAACATCCAGGACCACCTCGTAACGATCCCATAACTCGGATTGAGCAATCTTCCGTGATCGAGGATTGGCGCCAAGTAAATGCTGGTCGAAATGGCCGACCACTTCCTCACGGAAGTAGTCCCGGTACCATTCGACGGATTGTTCGTATTTTTCAACACTGCTGGTGTCGAGTTTACTCATGAACTCTTTGCGTACAAATGGACTTTCCCTCAAAAGCCATTGGTTATGATCGTTGTAGTGGTTCAACAGGCGTGCTTCCCGGATAGCTGTGTCGTTAGCAGAAATCAGCTCCGGGTCGTCTCCCAGGGGAGCCAGTTCCTGTCCGTTTTCGAAGGATTGGAGGAATTGTTTCAGTGTCTTGCTGGTGCTGAAAGAACCGGTTCCGTCATCACTGACAATCAATTCAATAGTTGTCAGCTCAGGGTCCTGTTGGAGTAGTTTGTGAGCCCGCCGTACCTCCTGTTGTACGGTTTTCAATGATGGCGTGATCAGACGGGCAGGGGCTCCTCCTTTGCCTGGAAGTTCTACTTCCGGTGACCGGGCCGCCTCAATGATGAGGGTTCGGGGCGTTACCAGGGTGGCTATCTCAGCATCACCGAACTGTTCCAGTAATCCGAAGATGTTACGTGATACCGGCTCTTGCCAAATATTCTGACGCGAATCAAAATAACCGCTCACACATGCCACATCAATGCGCGAATCGATTGCTGCGCTGTATAAAGCCAGAAGCCCTCCCTCTCCCCATCCCATAACTCCAATGGAGTCGGTTTTTTCATCGGCTTGCTTTTCGAACCAGTCCACCGCTGCCAGAATTGCCTGAATTTCATATCCGATGAGATGACGTCCCAGTTCATACGCACTACGGTAAATATACTCTCGGTGTGTCAGAGTGGCTCGGCCATTTCGCTGTTCAAGTTTTCGGCTCAGGATGGTTGGTATCAGTACCTGGCAGCCACTTTCCGCCAATCGTCGTGCGTACTGTGATGCGGCAGTAATTCCCGGGGCCAATCCAGTGATCATTTCTGGTGTGTGATCGGCATCCGGAATTGCCACGATGTTGATGCCGTTTGGACGTGATGGAACCAGCAGTAACCCTTCGGCATGAAGTTCTCGAATGGTAGGCCATCGTACGCGGAGTGCTTTAAATGCATGATTTTTTCCCACCAGAGCACTGCGGCTTGTAAATCCGATGACTTCCAAATCCTCAAAATCAATTCGTAAGTCTCGAACGCCAGCCAGGTGTGCCAGTCGTTGCCTGTTTTTTTCAACAGAATGAGTGTAGGCCTGCGCACTGGAAAAATCACGATCCCAATGCATTTCACGCTGGGTAATGGATTCCTCAAGCTGACGTAACAGGAAAACATCTACACCTGAGACCAGTTGAGAGGAAAGATCTCCTTCCAAAGTCAGGTCTTTTGTTTCCGGGAGTGGCTGTCCGGACACAAGGGCAGGGAACGAAGTCAGAAAGCAAGCTATCGTGGTGGAGAATATGATTGATTTCAAAACACAACTCCTGGAAATTTGGTGCTGGACAGGGTGAATAAGTATCGAAGGTACAAACGATTTTATGAATAATGTCCACATGGAGCGGATTCAATCGGCGTTCTATTGTAACGAAGCTGAAGCAAGGTAGTAACATGATACAACCTAAATGTCACGCGATAGTTTGTGGAATCATATTTATTACGATGGTATCTAAACTGGTTGCGGAGGAAACGCGGTTTGATGTTGATCGCATACAGAAACGTATTCAAAAACAAATGGATTTGGAACAGATACCGTCGCTTGCAGTGGCGGTTGTAAGTAATGGTGACATTGTTTGGGAAAAAGGATTTGGATGGGCTGATAAAGCACGCCGGATACCGGCAACAGAACACACGATGTATTCCTTGGCTTCTATTTCAAAACCGATCACAGCTACTGGCATTATGAAACTGGTGGAAAACGGTCAACTGGATCTGGACAGGCCGGTCAATGATTATCTCGTGGCGTCCAAGTTGATCGCACGTGTCGGGAATGTACAGGAGGCGACTATCCGACGATTGCTCAATCATTCTTCCGGACTCGCGGTCCATTATCAGTTTTTCTATGAAGATCAGCCATTTTCACCACCTTTGCGAGATGAAACGATTCGTCGTTATGGTGTTCTGGTCAGCGAACCGGGATCGATTTATCAGTATGCCAACCTTGGTTACGGCGTACTGGATCATGTCCTGTCGTTGGTTTCGGGTAAAACCTATGCGGATTTCATGCGCAGTGAGGTGTTCTTGCCGCTCGGTATGCGCCATTCGAGTGTCTATGTCGATGGCAGATTGGAATCAACTGTAGCGGTACGCTATGGAAACGACCAATTACCCATTCCTCTTTACTTATTCGATCACGATGGTGCTTCTGCCGTGTACAGTAGTGCTCATGATCTATCACTTTTTGCGCTATTGCATCTCAATGCCATACGTGAGGATCAGATTGCGCCGGTCAATGCTCAACATGTACTTGCGATGCAACGTGCCACAATACCAATCGATCAGAGCAGTGGTTATGGGGTAGGCTGGCGAATTACGGAGAATCAGGGTGGTTATCGTATTGTGAGTCATACCGGAGGAATGCCTGGTGTGCGCACGTCATTGACCATGGTTCCTGAGGAGAGAATTGCAGTAATAGCATTGGCTAATACCGAGACCAATTTGCCTCATGAAATCGTTGATCAGATTTTGGAGATGCTGTTAAAGGATAATGTTGCTAGTGGAGTTTCGAATCATCGGACAGAGGCACCGAAGACGTTCAAAAAGCCACTGGTTGTCAACGATCTGCACGGCCACTGGAAAGGAGAGGTCGAAACGTTCGAAGGTAACCGTTCTTTTGAGCTATGGATTGATTCGGAGGGGAAAATACGTGTACAACTGGATGGGCAACTCGAGAACCCGGTTGTCAATGCGAACATCCTTCAAGGCTGGTTGAAGGGTGAATTTATTTCTGACCTGAGAACAACGGATACGTATCGTGCGCCGTATAGGTTGCAATTGAACCTGAAAGTAGACGCAGAACACATGACTGGAAGTTTATCAGCTGTTTCCATTTACGGTTCTCGGACAGAAAAGCAGGGAAAACTACCCAGTCGAAGTCATTTTGCACTCAGCCACTTCACTTATCTACGGAGACAGGATAATCTGTCACAGGTTCGCGACCCTAACGAGGTGACGGATAACCCGGTTTTCCCGATGCAAGAACCACATTATGATGTGATACGGGGTAGCCGGTGAGAAACGAATAGCAGGGGTAGCCATTACAGTCCCGGATTTTATACATGAAGCGCCGCTTTTCGTGGGCGATAGCAAGGTGTGGCCCATCGTGCGGTTTCAACAGAAGAAGACAATCGCAATGGAACCTGAAATTCCCAACTATGTGAGCCCGTGAAGCGAGTAACCGAAGAAGGGAATACTTGGACAGACGGTTATCGGAGACACGGTTGGTGTATACCCATCAGTATACAAAAATAGAATAAGTAGCTCATGACAGGGAAGCTTTGGAGCGCCTGGCCGGAGATCGTGATCTGGAAATTCAACGTGAAAAACGTAGAGTAGACAAACGTCCCCTTACACGGTGTCTGGAAGGATGTCATAGAAACAGGTATTTCAAAGGGGTTTCATGCGGGAAGACATCCGTTGTATCGAAAAAACAGGGAGTTCCAGGATGATGGATCGAGAAAGTGTAAGGAAGCAGTTGGATGAACGGGAAATTGAATTTCTGCTTGCCCAGTTCGTTGATGTACATGGAACTGCTAAAGTAAAAATGGTTCCCAGAGCGTCTTTCGATGACTTGATTGATGTGGGGGCCGGCTTCGCTGGCGCAGCGGTTTGGGGGGCCGGGCAAGGTCCCCATTCACATGACATGATGGCGAGAATTGATCTTTCAAGTTTTACCCCGCTTCCCTGGAAACCCAATACCGCCCGCTTTGCGGCTGATCTCTATGTGGATGACGAGTCTCATCCCTATTGCGCACGAACCAATCTTAAAAGAGTGTTAGAGGACGTTGCGCAGCAAGGTTATCAATTTAACGTAGGAATGGAACCCGAACATTTTCTGGTTACAAGAAACGAAGACGGATCGATTGCTCCCTGGGATCCCGATAGCGTAGATCATTTAGCAAAGCCGTGTTATGACTTTCGATCGATGGCTCCTGCCATGGACTATCTTCAAGAGTTAACCCTGGCTCTCAACAGTCTTGATTGGGGGGTATATCAGACGGATCATGAAGATGCAAATGGTCAGTACGAAATCAATTTTGACTATCAGGATGCTTTGACGACAGCTGACCGGGTTACCTTTTTTAAGATGGCATCGTCTCAGATTGCCAAAAAGTATGGTGCCATAGCGACTCATATGGCAAAGCCGTTTGCGGATCGCACGGGAAGCGGGCTCCATGTTCATTTTCATTTGGCCGATGTTGAGACAGGTGAATCTGTATTCAATGACAATTCTGATACAAGAGGTCTTGGCTGTTCAGAAACCGGCTACCATTTTGTCGGGGGTGTATTAAAGCACGCTCGAGCACTATGTGCCGTGACCTGTCCCACGGTGAATTGTTACAAACGACTTAAACTCGGCTCAGGACTTTTTTCCAGTCGTAGTGGTTTCACCTGGACTCCTGCTTTCATCAGCTACGGTGACAACAATCGAACTCAGATGATTCGAACGGCGGGGCCAGGGCATTTCGAAGATCGTACGGTTTCAGCCGGTTGCAATCCCTATCTGGCACTGGCAGTTTACGTTGCTGCCGGGATGGACGGAATACTCAACAGGATTGATCCAGGGGATCCCAACCTTGCTAATATGTATGACCGACCGCTGGAAACAGTGCTTGCTGAAGGAGTAAAAATCCTGCCGCAGTCCTTGCCTGAGGCAATCGCAGCGTTGCAAGACGATGAGGTTGTCACGGATGCACTGGGAGTGATTGCCGATGAATTTATTAACCTCAAAAAACAGGAAAGTTCAAGCTATGAAAGTGATGTGTCACCCTGGGAAGTCAATCAGTATCTGACTTTTTTCTAAAACAGTATAATTTTCATTCGAAATCCAGATGCATTTTCCATTGCACTTAGATTGAACATTTTTCATGCCGTATCGACTTCTTAAATATGCATTATCTCGTTCGTATTCCGAACCTCGTATGTTTCGGTCCCACGATAAGCCAAAATCAGAGTACGACGTGGTGATTATCGGTGGAGGAGGCCATGGACTGGCAGCAGCCTACTACCTAGCTAAGGAGCATCGTGTAACGAACGTAGCGGTTTTGGAAAAAGGGTATATTGGAAGCGGCGGCACGGGACGTAATACGGCTATTATTCGTTCCAATTATCTTACTGAGGAAGGGGTGCGGTTTTACCAGGAAAGCGTGGATTTGTTCCAAGGGCTTTCACAAGAGCTCGACTTTAACATCTTTTACACACAGAGAGGGCATTTTACCCTGGCCCATTCGCCTGCATCGCTGAGGATTCAGCGATGGCGTGCTGAAGTAAATCGCAACATGGGCGTTGAAAGCGAAGTGGTCGGGCCATCATTTATTCAGAAACAGGTACCCGAACTGGATTTGACGTGTGGTGGTCATCAGTCGCCTATCTGCGGAGCCCTTTATCACCCACCAGGGGCTATTGCCCGTCATGATGCGGTAGCCTGGGGGTACGCACGTGGCGCAGATAAACGTGGGGTTGAGATTCATCAGCAGACAGCGGTCACGGATATTGAAGTCAGGGATGGTGCCGTAATCGGTGTTCACACCGATCGCGGTTTTATTAAAACACGAAAGGTGCTGTCAACGGTAGCCGGGTGGACTCCCAGCGTTACTCGGATGGTTTCTCTCCGTACACCTCTTGTGATCCATCCGCTTCAGGCGTTTGTTACGGAGCCACTCAAACCGTGGTTAAACCACATTATTGTTTCTGCCAGTCTTCACGTTTATGTCAGTCAGTCAACCCGAGGAGAACTGGTCACGGGCGCATCACTTGATCCCTACGAACTAATTTCCATGCGATCCACTCTGGAATTTGCGGAGACATTAAGTGGGCACTTACTGGATCTGTTTCCTGGAATTTCCAGTGTTAATGTGTTGCGTCAATGGGCGGGCCTGTGTGATATGACACCGGATTTCTCGCCGATCATGGGTACAACGCCGGTAGCGGGATTTTTCCTTGACGCGGGGTGGGGCACATGGGGGTTTAAGGCGACACCCATTAGTGGAAAGACGATGGCCGAAACGGTTGTGAAAGGGTGCAATCATCCTTTGATAGAGCCTTTCAAACTGGATCGTTTTCGGGACTTTCGACTTGTAGGTGAAAAAGGAGCTGCTTCGGTAGGACATTGATTGATCATGAAAATTCTTACTTGTCCCATTAACGGTCCAAGGCCAATTCAGGAGTTTCACTTCGGTGGATCTTTTCGGCCTTTGCCGGATCTCGATGACATGACGGATGATCAATGGGCGGATTACGTGTTTAACCGGAATGGAGAGCCAGGGGTAAAAACAGAATGGTGGTATCACACGGCCAGCGGTATCTGGTTTCTCGCAGATCGCAATAATGAAACAGACGAAGTTGTCCGCACGTATCTTTATCAATCGGAGGGTACGGATGCCTGAACGATTGGAACCGTGTGAAACTCACTGGATTAATCCGAAATGCCCAGTGCCATTCCAGTTTGAAGGGGTTTCTTATTCTGGTTATGAAGGTGATGTGCTTGCCAGTGCTCTGTGGGCTAATGGCGTACGCTTTCACGGTCGCAGCTTCAAGTATCATCGGGCACGAGGCGCCTACAGCATGGCGGGGCACGATATCAGCCTTATGGTTGAAGATGGTCGACACACCAACCTCCGTGGGGATCAGCTGTTGATTCGGCCCGGACTGAACATACAGGCGGTGAATACCCTTGGAGGCCTGGAAAAGGATTGGTACAGGGTCACAGAGTGGTTCAGTAAGTTGCTTCCAGTAGGGTTTTATTATAAGGCATTTTATACTCCCAAATGGCTTTTCCCGTTCTATGAAAAACAAATGCGTGAAGTCGCTGGCTTGGGACGTGTCAATCACAATGACAAGATTGAAAAAACACCGAAGGACTATGCGGATTGCGATTTGCTGGTGGTGGGAGCAGGGCCTTCAGGAATGGCAGCTGCCTGTACGGCTGCGGAACATGATTTGAGCGTTATGCTGATTGATGAAAATCCTCATCCCGGTGGCAGTCTGGGGTGGCAGAACCCGATGTGCGATCCATCCCGGAATGCCAGGAGTGAGTATATTCACCGATTGAAAGGTGCACCTAATCTTGAATTTCGAGCGGGTACTCAAGTTGCCGGTGTGTATGCAGATCAATGGGTCGCCCTGGTTGATAACAGGCGATTGACGAAATTACGCACCAGGGCAATGGTGTTAGCGACGGGTTGTTTTGAGCAGCCAGCGGTGTTTCAAAATAATGACTTGCCCGGAGTGATGCTGGGATCTGCCGCACAAAGATTAATGCATCATTATGCCGTAAAACCAGCAGAGGTGGCCGTTGTTCTTGCGGCCAATTCAGATGGATATCAATTGGTTCTTGATTTGATCGAAGCGGGAGTACAGATTGCCTGTCTTGTTGATTTGCGACGCGATGGAGAACCAACGGATTTGGACCAACGGGTTCGCGAGAGAGAGGTGCGAGTTCTAGTCGGTTACGGCATTGATGAGGCCGTGCCACAGCGTGGTAATAAGGCAATTCGCGGCGCCAGTATATGCCCCCTTGATGATCGCGGAAA
>Ga0310344_10001736_pt1 | contig 16544 bp, 12 predicted proteins | sample HC15DNA20200_MG_FD_203801 | JGI IMG/M metagenome (GOLD analysis project Ga0310344, IMG submission 203801) | Marine microbial communities from station ALOHA, North Pacific Subtropical Gyre - HC15-DNA-20-200_MG | ecosystem: Environmental > Aquatic > Marine > Oceanic | place: Pacific Ocean: North... | reverse complement strand
CGGGTATGCCAAAGGGTGTAATGTGGCGCGCCGAAGACCTTTGGTTCGCTCTGGGGGGCGGAATTAACACCCCTGCCAATCGAGGTGAAGCTCCTGAAAGCATCGAAGCACACGTCAACAATGTGCTTCGAGCGGGCCCGGGCGGACGTCAGATTCCGTGCTGCCCATTGATGCATGGCACAGGACTCTTCACTGCCGTAACGACTCTTCTCGGGGCTGGATGCGTCATCACGCTTCAGAGTCCTGGCTTCGACGCCTCTGAAGCCTTTTCCGCGGTAGAGAAACATCAGGCTGATTCCTTGGTAATCGTTGGAGACGCGTTTGCGCGTCCGATGTTAAATGCGCTCGAATCTGAACCCAACAAATGGGACATTTCTTCTATCAAAGTAATCGTTTCTTCTGGGGTCATGTGGAGTCGCGACATCAAACAAGCGCTTTTGAAATTTAACGACAAAATGATGTTGGTTGATCTATTCGGATCATCAGAAGCTATCGGGTTCGGAACTTCAATTACAACGGCAAAAGGAGAAACCCGAACGGCCAAATTTCAAATCGGAGACAAATGCAAGGTCTTCACAGAAGACCATAAGGAAGTCGCACCAGGAAGTGACGAGAGAGGGTTTATCGCACGATGTGGCCCAATTCCTGTCGGCTATTACAAAGACGAAGAGAAATCAGCAAAAACCTTCCCGACAATAAAAGGTGTGCGTTATTCCATACCGGGCGATTGGTGCACGGTCGCAGAGGACGGAACGCTTACGCTGCTTGGCCGTGGAAGCAATTGTATAAATTCGGCAGGCGAGAAGATCTATCCTGAGGAAGTCGAGGAGGTCCTTAAGACCACGGATTCTGTAGAAGATGCGCTAGTAGTCGGTGTTCCCGATGAGAAGTGGGGCAGCGCGGTAGTTGCAGTAGTTGAACTCTCGAGCGGATATGAATTGGACGAACAAACGATTCGAGAAAGCGTAAGAGGACAACTCGCTGGCTACAAAGTTCCGAAACGAATTTTTGCCGTAGCTAAAATGTTCCGAGCTCCCAACGGAAAGGCGGACTACAAGTCGGCAACGAGTCATGCAGAAGCTTCTTATAGTTCTACCTAGTTCCGAAATTGTCGGAACGTTCTTAAGTGTTAAGAACGACGATCGCAGACCCAGGCGTTGTCTTTTTCCCTTCGGAGTTCTCTGTCCAGATTTCCAACTCAACTAACTTCTCATCGGATTCTTCCCATTTCCTTAGAACCTTGCCTCTACAAACAATCGGTTGATCAGGCATATCCATACCGCGATACTGGCAGCCAATCTTTCTGACAAACCCTTTATGACCAAGCCAATTTGATACAAGTTCACCTAAGGCAGCGTACTTGAATCGCCCATGAATAATTATAGAACCGATTTCTTTAGCCTGAGGAAATCCGTAATCATGATGCAAGGGATTAAAATCGCCTCCCCCTGCGGCATATTTCACGAGCTGAGTAACTCCGGGGCTCTTGTTCAATTCGGGAATCTCACTCCCCTCTTCCAACGAATCCCAAGTCAGTGACATTACTTTCCTCCTAGAACGTAATCACTTGACTGCGTTGAACCGCAGCCACGTTTTCCGTTGCTTGATTTTTGTAAACCGTTTCAGTCGTCGTAATCAACATCTTTCCAGTAGATTTGCTTTCTTTCACTTCCAGACTTGTGATCTTTGTGGTGACCGAGACCGTATCTCCTGCGCAAAGCGTCTCTCGATATTCCGTCTCTGTACCTCCATCCAGGACATTAGGCAGTCCATGGTTGATAGAAGGCTGTCCTTCTGAGGGACCCGAAAAGGTGTCACTACTTCTTCCCGGAATAAACACCGGAGTTCCAAGGTAGGTAGGTGGAGCAGGTAAACTCCTGTAACCCGCAGCCTTCGCAGCCTCCACATCGAAATAGACAGGATCGGTATAACCTACTCCGCGAGCAAAAGCACGAACACTAGTCGTAGTCAATTCAAAGGTCCAAGCCGGAGACTCCTTGTCAACCTGCGCTTGCATTTCTTCGGTAAGTTCAAACTCTTTTGCCATGTTCTGACCTTTCATGAATGGGATATTCCTATTGCACCTGCGTTTAAAATATTTAGCAAGTTAAAAACCGATTTAGATCTCCTGATTCTCATCAACAATTCTTGAAAATTATGTAAGCGCACCACCACAGCTTGACCCGGCACCGGCAGTGCAGCCAAAACAATGCCCATCGGTACCTATTGGCTGTCCCTCAAATCGTGACCAGTCGGAATCGTTCCAAATTGTCTCTTCCAACGATTTCGTTTCTCCAGCAAAAGGCAGTTCAAGCATCTGATTAAAATCACAATCCCAGAGCCTTCCGTCAAAACCGACCGAAATTAGATCCCGGCACATTAGACTCTTTAGGGTACTAGGATTGAAATGGTTCACTAGAAGAGACATATATCCTTCAAAGCGGCCCTCTCGTTCGAGTTCATGCGCAAAGCGCTTTATCGGCATATTGGTGATCGTCAGAAGTTTATTAAATTGCACTTCGAAGAGGGTCTGCAATTGTTCCCTATAAGTTCTTTCAAGCTCTTCCGTTGCGGGAGGCAGCTCAGCACCTATCGGATTGTGCACAAGGTTCAGCACCAAGGACGACGACTTTTTCCCGTAGCCGAGATCATTGAGAAGCTTCAGGGCGTCAATGCTCTTTCCGAAAACCCCTTTCCCTCTTTGCTTTTCCACATTGTTTAAGGAGTAGCATGGCAGAGACGCTATCACCTCAACTCCTTCTTGAGCGAGGAATTCCGCGGTATCCTCCTGCCCTCGCTCATACAGGATGGTAAGGTTGCATCTATCAATTACCCGAACTCCCAACCGTTTAGCGCCAGACACCAGCACTCTGAAGTCCGGGTGCATTTCTGGGGCCCCCCCCGTGATATCGAGTGTATCTATCTTTGGGTTCCTCAGAAGGATCTCGAGTACTCTATTTACGTCGCTAGAACTCATCGCCTCTGTTTTTTTGGGTCCACTCTCGACATGACAATGGTGACAAGCAAGGTTGCATCGCCGTCCAATGTTCAACTGAAGAGTTTTAACCCCTTTGCGGGTTAATTTCTGCGTACCGCTGCCAAGAGCACGGGATGAGAACTTCTCACCATATACGCCAAAAAGAAACTCGCTCATCGCTAGCAACACCCTCCCGAATTTCCATTTTTATTAGCCTTATAGTTTGCGCCTTTGGTTTCTCGTGGGTTTCTCCGGACGCTTCTCCCACAATCAAACAACGAGCGATTAGATTCTGAAACTAGCTCGCGCGGGGAAATACCAACGATCTGGTCTCCATAGGGAGATCTCGTAAGAATACCGAAAGTCTTTTCACAGACGGCGGTTCTCTGCCCTCGTTCGAGAACATGATTGTCGTCATCCTCGACTTGCTTCCACGGGCCTCGGTAAATAACAGCATGGTTGCCTTCGTAGCATTCTCCCTCTTTTCCTTTCTTGGCGGTCACAGTCACGGACCGAAACTCGATGCCCTCGACAACTGCAAAGGGATCTTCGGACCATTCGCTCACCTCTATCCCATAAAACCCCACATCGGTGAGCTGACTTAAAAACTCTTGCTCCTCGAACGCACCTGAGATGCAACCAGACCAGAGCTCGGGATCATCCCGGAGATGATCGGGTACGGGCTCATCGCATACGATGTCTGAAATCGCAATTCTTCCTCCTCTGCGTAAGACCCTAAATATTTCGTGAAAGAGTTGTTCTTTGTCCTCAGTCCTAACTAAATTCAACACACAGTTAGAAACTACCAGGTCTACCGAGTCATCGGCCACAAGAGGATGCTCGCGACGTAGGCGGTTGGCCTCATCCTCCATCGCTGATACCTCTTCGGCGTTTTTAACAGGGTTCCTAGCAAGCCATTCGTTTAATAAATCTAAATCGAGCTTTAAATCCTGTATGCGACCCCGCCTGAACTCCACATTGCCAAATCCCAAGTTGGCAGCAACTTTCGGTGCTGCCCTACGTGACAAATCGAGCATTTCGTCGAGCATATCTACACCTATTACTCGGCCATTAGGACCGGAAACCTGAGAAGCGATAAAGCAAATCTTTCCCGTCCCACTGCCTAAATCAAGAACAACGTCACCCTCTTCAACGAACTTAGAAGGATCGCCACAGCCGTAATCTCGTTGAACAACTTCTTTCGGGATAGCTGCAAGATACTTCGCGTCATACTCAACAGCGCAACATAAGTTCGGCTGAACTTTTTTCGCTGCAACTCCATACCTTTCTCGCACTGCCGATTCGCTGGATACAGGATTCGATTCAATCGACATGACGCCTCCTTTTGCAGTTAATTCTCACAACTCCGCTACTCTTCCTTTAACCGCTTCATTGTTATGTAAAGGAGATCTAACGCAGTATGCTCAACCCCGCCATTCCTAAACGACCTTTAGCATTAGTTCTCTCGGGAGGAGGTGCCCGTGGAGCCTACGAAGCTGGCGTTTTGTCTTACCTATTTGAAGAAATCCTTCCGATTTGGAAAGGCAAAGTCGAGCTCGATATAGCAAGTGGAACTTCAGTCGGAGCCATCCACGCCGCATACACGCTGGCTACTCGAGGCACCGACAGCAAGAGTAGAGCGAGTATTCTCATTGAAGCATGGGAATCTATGAGGGCCTCGCAAATTCTCCGTCTGAGATTTAAAGATCTTCTTGGCTTACCCCTGCGGGCACTGGGATTACGCTCTTCAAACGAAAAGCTCACATTGGGTGGGCTGGTCGACTTATCGAAACTTGACAAGTTGATCGCCGACCGAATCCCTTGGACGCAACTCGAGAAAGTGCTGAAAAACGAACACTTAGGTCTATGTGTGTCATGTACCGAGATCAGAAGTGGCAGGGTCGTTGTCTTCATGTCCGGTGGGCTAGCGAACCCTAATGTTTGGCTGGACGACCCGAATGCTAGGGCCGAACACTGTACGATTAGTACAGAACATGTAAGGGCTTCTGCAGCAATCCCTTTTTTGTTTCCTGCAGTGCGAATAGGAAAACGTTATTACGTTGACGGAGGACTGAGAATGAACACTCCGCTGTCGCCAGCTCTCCGACTCGGAGCGCAGCGAGCTTTAGTCGTTTGTCTCCGCCATCCACCGCCAACTCACACTAACGCGCCTCCCTACCCAGAAGCCGTGATTAAATCCCCGTCGTTTGTTCTTGGGAAAATTTTAAATGCACTTACTCTCGATCAACTCGAATATGAGTTAAAACGACTCGATTTAATTAACGAAATGATCTCACAAGGAGAGTTACACTACGGCTCTGACTTCCTTGACAAAATAAACATCGCTGTCAAACAGAAACGAGGTCGCGGTTATAGTCAGGTCGAAACTCAAATCTTAAGACCTAGCGAAGATCTAGGGAAAATTGCGGGGGAGAGCATTCAGGGAGCCGGGAAAGAAATGGGCACTCTAACAAACCTACTGGCAAAGTTGGCAGCACATAATCCTGGGAAAGAGGCTGACTTACTGTCCTACTTACTCTTCGATCGAGTTTACACCAAACGACTTATTGAACTAGGTCGTTCCGATGCGAAACTCAGACATGATGAGATTCGAGAACTTCTGGAACCCTAGACCTCTCCAATCCCAGCTGCATTACAACGCGCCTACGCGTATCATTTGCGACATACTCGCAATAAGGTCTAAGATACTCATCAACCCTTTCATTCAGAGTAGCTTCCAGCAACGGGCCCTTAAGCGGACAAGAGGAACATGAACTTTTTCCGATTTTCAAAAAAGAATAGTAAACACAAAGGTTCACTAATCACCCAAACTTCGAATCGACACCTTGTGCCGCCACCTGTTAGGAAAATTACAGATCTAGAACATCCATCTTCCTGGGGTTTTCGTGATAGCTACTTCTTTGTAAATAAATTGAGAAACGTGCGATTGGCTGGCGACCGTTACCCCATTTCAGGCCTAGACCTACCTTATTTTTTACCTTGGATAGAAGACACGCTTAACATCACGCTAAATACAAACGAACCATTATCGAGGAATGCCTCACATCCTATACCACCATCAAGAGCCAACCCGGAACTTATCGCTTCACTTGAGGACGCACTTTCAAAGGACCGAGTCTTCGTTCAAGACGAACATCGAGAAAGACGAGCTCACGGTCACGCGCTCGAAGATATGCTCTCGGTTAGAAACTTAGGCTTCAAAAGAATTCCTGATGTAGTGGTGGAACCAAAAGACGTAAAAGAAATAACCCTCGTAATCGAAATTGCGCGAAACCTAAAGGCATGCCTTATGCCATTCGGTGGAGGTACAAATGTAAGCCTTGCACTCCGTTGTCCAGAGGATGAAAACAAGCCAATAATATCGATCGACATGAAAAGAATGAATAAAATCCATTGGGTAAATAGATCAAACCACACCGCAAAAATCGAAGCCGGCGCAATCGGGCGTGACATTCAAACCCAACTTTCAGCTCTAGGGTTCACCTTAGGACATGAACCCGACAGTATTGAATTTTCAACACTAGGAGGATGGATAGCGACCCGTGCGAGCGGAATGAAGAAAAACCAGTACGGAAACATCGAAGATATAGTCCTTGGAATCGAAGCCGTGAGTCGACACGGACCCATTCTTCGGCAAGATGTCTTCGAACGAGAATCTACGGGCCCTGAACTCAAAGATGTATTTTTAGGATCTGAAGGTGCTCTCGGTATTATAACCAGTGCGACTGTAAAAATTTTTCCACTACCCAAGAAACAAACCTACGGATCGGTTGTCTTTCGAAACTTTAACTCTGCCCTAGAGTTTTTGTACGAACTCTCACATTCCGATGACATTCCCGCAAGTGTTCGTTTAGTAGACAATCTTCAATTCCAATTCGGTCACGCCTTAAGACCAAAACCCAGACGATTTACAAGCCTTACCTCAAAGCTGAAAAAATTTTATCTCACGAAAGTTTTAAGCTATGACCTCGAAGAAATAAGCGCGTGCACGTTGGTTTATGAGGGAAACAAAGAACTTTGCTCTCGACAGAAGAAAAAAACTCTCGCTCTTGCTAAGCGATTTGGGGGTATTTCAGGAGGATCAGAAAATGGGAAGAGCGGATACTCTCTCACATTCAACATTGCTTACATTCGGGATTTTGCACTTGACTACGGCGTTTTAGGAGAATCTTTTGAAACTTCAGTACCGTGGAGCAATCTTTCGACGCTCTGCGATAACGTAAAAAATTTAGTCTTCCGAAAGCACAAAGAAAAAAATCTTCCCGGAAGCCCTTTTATTAGCTGTCGCGTAACTCAACTTTACAAGACTGGAGCGTGCGTGTATTTTTATTTTGCTTTTTACGCAAAAGACCTGGAATCACCTGAAATAATTTTTGCTGACATTGAAAGAGATATCCGATACGAAATTCTAAGATCCGGGGGATCTATCTCCCACCATCACGGAGTTGGGAAATTAAGGCAACATTTTCTAAAAGAATCTTTTCCAGATGAACTTTTATCCTGGCGTAAAGATTTAAAACAAGCCATGGACCCCGAAAAACTTTTCGGTCCAGGGAATTTAATCTCCTGAAAGACTATGCTAGTGAGCGTCTGTAGATTTCTATCGGTTCTGGAGTACTTTTGTGCCTGAATCCATTCTTTTAACAGGATCTACTGGATTTCTGGGTAAAGTAGTTCTTCAGGAAATTCTTAGACAGAGTAAGTCATTAAACTTAAGGTCGATTTATCTTCCTATCCGTGCAACATCCGAAGAGAACGCATTTATTCGCCTGAAAAATGAAATATTTGAATCGCCCTGCCTTCGAGACCTGAAATCGTTTCACGAAGTCTCCATTACTCCAGTCTGGAGTGATTTAGATAAGCCTTTACTTGGTATTTCAGAAAAAACTTTGTCAATGATTTCTCAAAAGATTACTCAAACGATTCACTGTGCAGCTACTGTCGAATTTGACTCCTCCCTTTCTAATTCTGTCAGAACTAACGTAGGTGGTACCCTAGAACTCTTCCACCTAACAAAAAAGTTTTTACATAAACCCAGATTTACATTTGTATCCACTGCTTATGTACATACTCCTGCCTCTAAGCAACATTTTGAGGAAAGACCCGTGCTCCTTGCTCGACCGGCCAGTGAAATCTATACAGAGATTTGTAAAGGGAATTTCTCCGAAAAAGACTTACTCCGAGAGACAGGACAAGCCAATAGCTACACACTTTCAAAATGTTTAGCAGAGCACCTACTGATTTTAGAATCGAGATCCGAAAATCTCAAAATTGTCCGACCATCAATCATTTCTGCCTGTCTCAAGCACCCCTTTCCGGGCTGGATCGACAGTGGTGCGGCATTTGCAGGATTCGTAGCTATGCTTGGAACAGGTAAACTCCGTGCAGTATCTGCCCGTCCAAATATTCTTCTTAACGTGGTTCCGTGTGATGTCGTAGCAAAAGAGATCCTCCAAATAAGTAATCGCAAAGAAGAAGATAAAGATTTAATTCGACAATGCGTCGCAGCTCGTGAGTCTTCTCTTTCTATTAAAGAATGTAGGCATTCTATTACGAAATATTTTACAAGGAATCAATTATCTGACCCACCTGATATCCGGTATGTAGGTCCAAACGGAATTGCCTTTCAATTAGCCGACTTGCTTTTCCATACTATACCTCTTCTCTGCCAATCCCTAGTTCAGTATCTTGGACGAGACTTTGCGAAGGCAAAGCAAACTCGGAAAATACTAAAGAAAATTTGGCTTGTGAATAAAGAATTCTCATGCTTTACGCACCATGAATTCGATTTTTCTACAGCACTGACAGCGGTAAAGTTTGCAAGAGATTCTTATCTAGATCTCATTTGTGCGGGTGTAAGCGAACACATTATCAAAAGATCAAAATTACGACGACGCAGCAAAACTCCTGAATCTGATCAAGAAAACAATTAAACTGCGTTACACCGGAATCCTTGCGTAAGCAACTGCGAGTCCTGGAGTCTCGACTTTGATTTGAAATATCGAACCCTCTAAGTCAGGGTTCTCAGTATTATCTGCGGTTACGATAAAAAGATCTCGTCTGTCTGGGCCACCGAAACAAAGGCTAGTAACAGCCGAAGAGGGGACATCCAAAGTGAAATCCAATTCTCCCTCAGGCGTAAACCGATCAATACCACCACCATCGTAATTAGCCACCCAAACGCACCCCAGTTCATCCACCGCAAGTCCATCCGGCAAACCTTTCTTAAGAGTTGCAAACACCTTCCTGTCCTTTAGCTCGCCATTTTTAGTCACATCATGAGCAATAACGGTTTTCGGGCCTGAATCACTGTGATAGATCCTTGTCGAATTAGGTGAAAAACCAATTCCATTTGTAATGTGAACCTTTTCATACAAGACCGTTGCCTTGCCATCTAAACCTATGCGATACAACTCTCCAGGTACATTCTGATCTCGACCAAAGGGGTCTGAACGCAGTGATCCTACGAGCACTCTTCCCTCTAGATCAGTAAAGAGATCATTAAATCCTCCTACTCCGTCTTCATCGAAAAGGATCGTGGTCACGCCGTCTTTAACGTGACAAACATTTCTACCGGTTATAACGAGCCCCCCGTCTTCATGAAGAGCAATTCCTCCCACCCCTCTGCGTTTGGGTACCACTAACTCAGTACGTCCATTTCCGTTTAAACAGTAGACGCCTCCTTTTGTAACATCACTAAAAAAGAGCTTTCCATCGTTGTATCGAGGTCCTTCGAGAAGGCCGTAACCTGAGTCAAGTAATTCTAGTTTCGTCATTCTTAATCCTCCAAAGAGATCTTAGAAATCTACCACGATTTTCAAGCTGCGTTAAAGAGTATGTTGAACTACCTTTAACCCTTCATAGTTTGACAAATCGTGCATGCGAGGTTTACAGGAAACAGTGAGTGAGCAAGACGAGGAAATACCGGAGACAATCGAAATCCGGACCGGGGAAGAATTCGAAGTAGACAGAGTAGAGAACTTCTGCAAGTCCAACATCTCTGGCTTAGAAGGAAACCTCCAGGTCCTGCAATTTCCAGGAGGCCACGCAAACTTAACATATCTACTCAGGTTTCAAGAGAGAGAACTCGTTTTGCGGCGACCCCCCTTCGGACCAGTCGGTCCGGGTGCTCACGACATGGTCCGCGAACACAAAGTCCTTTCACAACTTTGGGAACATTTTGATCGAGCTCCAAGGGCATTTGCACTCTGCGAAGACAAAAACCTGATCGGTGCAATATTTTTCGTGATGGAGCGAAGAAATGGCGTAGTTGTCAGAAATTCTCTGCCAGAAGAAATCAAAAATTATTCTGACGTTCAACAGCGAATCAGTTTTGCGCTGGTAGATGCCATGTGTGATTTTCATTCTGTTAACCCTAAAACTTCGGGATTAAGCGACCTTGGGAAGCCAGAAGGTTTTTTGGCCCGTCAATTAAAAGGCTGGTACGAACGATGGCAACTATCCAAAGACAGGGAAGTCAAAGACTTCGAGAAGTTATATAACTGGCTAGAAAAAAACCTGCCGGAATCTCCCAAAGCAACGCTCATTCATAACGATTTTAAGCTTGATAATTGCCAGTTTGATCCGAAAAATCCTGATCGAGTACAAACTATTTTTGATTGGGACATGACTACCCTTGGTGATCCACTAGTGGACCTGGGAACACTACTAGGTTACTGGATTGACTCTCAACAAGGCGGCGAGAACGCGATTGTCACCTTGATGGCACAGCCCGGATTCCCCACACCCTCAGAAATCGCTGAAAGATATGCCCGGACAAGGAACGTTCCGGTGGAGAGCATTTCGTGGTATGCAAGCTTCGCGCTGTGGAAAACTGCTGTCGTTGCTCAACAGATATTTATTCGATTTAAGAGGGGGCAGACAAAAGACGAACGCTTTATTGCTTTTGGTGACCAGGTGCCCGTTTTATGCAAACTAGGGCTCGAAACCACCCAAGGACTCCTTTCCTAACGCTTTCCAGTAGAGCTAAGGTGTATTGGGAAGCACTAACTTCTGGCCGGGGTAAATCCGATCAGGATCCACAATTCGGTCCCGGTTTTCTTCGTATATCATTCGATACCGTTCCAAATCCCCGTACCGGTCCTGCGCTATGGATCCTAGGCTATCTCCGGCCTGAACTTCATACGTCGAATCGGAATTTGAATTTGACCAGTCAGTTCCTCGAGACCCTTCGATGTCAGAAACAAACTGTTCTTCCGCCCCGGCTAAATCCGAAGATACCTGTTGTTCGGCGCTCGAAACCCGAGACATGCCTCCTTGCAGAAGGAGAAATGAGAATGCGAGGATCACGCAAAATAATAGCCATGCAATAAATCTCTCGCCTATTTTGCTCATCTCTCGTTCTCGCTCCTAAGGATTAAACAAGGACCCTAGTGATACCTAAGAGTCCGTTCTACGGCGAGTCTTCTCTTAGTTCCCCGAGGGGCTCGTCTATAATTATGTTCTTGCGAATCAGTCGACGACGATGCACCCTGCGGATCGAGGGCAATTCATTGCAGGTATCTCAGGTTTAGGACGAAACCTGGACCACCGACAAGCGGGCGAGAGAAATCGCCAGCAAAAAACAAAGGGGAGAACATGCTGATTAAACGAGGCGATACCTACGATGAGGTCTACAACAATTTTAAATGGGATGTACCGGACCACTACAATATCGCTTCAGACGTCTGTGACAGGTGGGCCGACGATCCGTCTCGTGTTGCACTTGTTTACGAAGACGAAAATCAAAAGATTGAAACCTTCACTTACCAACAAATTCAAAAATTCTCGAACCAGTTAGCAAACACACTCCAAAGCTTAGGTCTAGGTCGCCAGGACCGCGTAACGTTACTGCTAGCCCAAGACCCGGAGGCCGCGATCGCACATGTGGCCTGCTGGAAAGCAGGCATGGTTTCATGCCCTACATCCGTACTTTTCGGCGGAGATGCTATTACCTATCGCGTCAATGACAGCGGAGCAAAAGCTCTCATTACAGACTCTGTAAATTTTCCAAAAGTCATGGAAGTTAAAGACGACTGCCCGACACTCGAGCATGTATTCGTGGTCGATGGCGACCCGGACGGATCTCTTCCTTTCTGGGAAACGATTGCAAAGGCTGATGATAAATTCTCTAATGTCAACACGGCGGCAGACGAACGAGCATGGATCAGTTACACCTCGGGAACTACAGGCCTTCCTAAAGGATCAGTCCAGCCCCATCGAATGATGCTTGGACACATGCCTGGACTCGAATTTGCTTTTGACTTCTTCCCTCAAGAAAATGATGTAATTTGGTCTCCCGCAGACTGGGCTTGGATGGCAGGACTTATGGACATTATTATGCCAGGCTGGTTTCATGGAATCACAGTCGTCGCGTCTGCCATGAAAGGGTTCGACACTACTGAGGCATTTCGTATTTTATCCCAACATAAAGTCACGATCGCTCTCCTGACACCAACGATGCTTAAGATGATGAGGCAAGTACCCGATGCCACCTCAAGTTATGACTTAAAACTTCGAGCAGTAATGTCCGGAGGAGAAGCTGTCGGCACCGAACTTCTAGACTGGGCAAAAAGAGAACTCGACCTCACTATCAATGAAGTATTTGGACAGACTGAATGCAACATGGTCCTCGGTAACAACGGAAATGTGATGGACATTAAACCGGGATCACTCGGAAAATCTTTACCTGGACACCACTGCGCAATTGTTGACGACGACGGCAACGAGGTTCCTTGTGGCACTCCAGGGCATATCGCAGTCAAGAGACCAGATCCTGTTATGCTTTTAGAATATCTAAACAGAGAAGACGCAACGGAAGAAAAGTTCATCGGTGACTGGCTAATAACTGGCGATACCGGAACGATGGATGAGGATGGTTACTTCTGGTTCGGAGGACGAGCTGACGATGTCATCACAAGCTCAGGATATCGAATCGGTCCAGGTGAAATCGAAGATGCACTTCTAAAACACGAAGCCGTTCAAATGGTCGCAGTAATCGGCGTACCTGACCCCGTTCGAACCGAGACGATCAAGGCTTTCATCATTCCAGCACCAGATGTAACACCAAGTGAAGATTTAGCTGAAGAGCTAAAGAACGACGTACGCGGGCGTCTTGCTAAACACGAAGTACCACGTTTTATCGAATTTGTTGAGGAACTTCCGATGACCACGACCGGGAAGATAATGCGAAGGGAACTCCGGGACAAAGAAGCTCAAAGTTCATAATTGTAAATTGCGTTCCGCGTCACGATCGAAAGAATAGGTCGATACGATAACCGACACGGACTAAGGCAGGTTATTCTGTATCATTTCCATTTCGTGCTCCGCCTACCAGGAGTCCGGAGAACCCAACTACCGCCGCTAAGCCCATGTATGCCGAGGGATAGCTATCAGTTAGATAGACTACGGCGCTAAATAGTGCGGGACCCACCACCAGGCCCGAGTAAAGAAAACATACCGTCGTTCCGACAGCTGAAGCTAATTGCTCTTTCGGAATATCTTTTACCACTTCGGCCAAGAAGATTCCATTCCATCCAGCAATGGTCATTCCCAACAATGCACAGATAAATCCGATAGCTACAAAAGACCAACTCTCGTCAGTTGAAGCCAGCCCAATCAAGGAAATCGACCCCATAATAGATATTGCTACTAAAAGAATTCTTCCCGGAATCCACCTTTCGGACAAATAGCCCCATACTAAACGAGACACGAACCCTCCAACCTGAACTATCGCAAGAGCAAAACCTGCTAGCCGGTATTCCATACCAATCCGTTCCACCATATCGATGACAAGGAACGTAAATACACACATCTGAGATGCAGAAAACACGAAAGAGAAGACAGTGAGGTTGCGCAAACGAGAATTTCTAAAAACTAACGCGAGCGCAAAAGTTCGACCCTGCTCCTCCTCTGTTATCCTTTCATCTGTAAATTTGCGAAGTGGCTGAACAGCAAAAGCGAACAAGAAACCGAAGGCTGTCACGCAAAGAAGTGCAGTTTGCCAACCCCACTTTAAAGCAATAGATGGTAGTAAAGCTCCTCCCAGCATGACTCCAATTGGCGCCGCAGCTTGCTTAATCGCTAACACAAGAGGACGCTCATGATCCTGCGTCACATTTGTTAATATCTGTGTGGAACCAGGGGTAAACGGCCCATAGCCAAAGCCAACCAAAAGCCCTCCAAGCAGAGTAACCCACCAACTCCCAATCAGTGGAGCCAGTAGCACGATTGAAGACAAGGCAAGACCAAGCTGACTCATCCGAACCGCTCCAAATCGACGGATAGGACCAGGAGAAAATAAAGAGCCCGTAGAGGCCCCTACCCAAACAAGAGCGGAATAGAAACCTATTTGCGTCGGTTCAATCCCCAAATCGGGTGCGAGCTCGGGTGCTAATACAACAACTGCAAAGAGCATAAGGCTCCCCGCTATTTGTAAAATCACCATGGCCGATAAAGGCCAGAAATACGGCTTCATAATAAACTAGATTTCATATACAAACTAAGCAGCGCTTAGCCGCCACCAATCTGCGGCAAGAAATGGACCTCACTATCAGGCTCGAGCTTTTCCAAGAAAGGGTCCGCAATAATCTCTCCATCGATAGATACAGCCGGTCCAGCATCGAGAGTCTCCTCTAAAAGAGGAAACCTCTCCCTTAGAGAAGACATTAGTTCTCGAATATTTTTCGCTTTGACCTGAACTCGCTCGCTACCTTCCACCGCAGCCCGAAGGGCGGGAGGAAGAACTACTATGGCCACTTCTTAATCGTCGAGAGCGGCAAGCACTCTCGGCGGGGAAATGGGAAGGGAACGAAACCGTACTCCAGTTGCCTGATTAACAGCATGTGCCACTGCGGGAAGCGGAGGAACAATAGGCGTCTCCCCTACACCGCGAACCCCATAAGGATGGGTGGGATTTGGCACTTCGACCACTACTGTGTCTATCATTGGCATATCGGAAGCTACGGGCATACGGTAGTCGAGAAAGCTTGGGTTCTGAAGCTTACCTTCTTCATCATAGATGTAGGCTTCATTAAGAGCCCAACCAATACCCTGTACTGCGCCACCCTGCATCTGGCCCTCGACATAACTCGGATGGATTGCTCGACCAACGTCTTGTACAGCCGTGTACCGCAAAACCGAAACTCTGCCTGTCTCTTTATCAACTTCGACATCACATATGTGAGTCGCGAAGCCAGGCCCAGGACCTCTAGCATTCAAAGAAGCTCGTCCAGATATTGGTCCTCCCGTCTTGGCGGCCGACCCTGCCAAAGAAGCGACCGACAGCGGATCGTGTTCGTTTGCATGACCATTTAATGCAACAGCGTGGCCATCCCGCCATTCAACATCTTCGATCGGCACATCCCAGGTTTGAGCCGCACGCTCGCGCAATTGGCGCACTACATCCCTAGCAGCCTCTACCACTGCCATCCCTGTTGCGAAAGTAACTCGACTACCACCGGTCAAGTCGCTGTACCCTACGGACTCTGTATCCGCCACAACCGGTCGAATCTTGTCTACTGGAATTCCCAGCTCTTCAGCAGCCATCAACGCCATAGATGTTCTAGAGCCACCGACATCTGGATTACCAGTAACTACCGTTGCGTTACCGTCTTCATTTAAAATGACATTCGCGCTTGATTGCATACCTGCATTGAACCAGAAGCCACAAGCGATTCCCCTGCCTTGGTTAGGACCTAGCGGGGCCTTGTAGTGAGGGTGATTCTTCACCGCTTGAAGAGTGTCAATGAAGCCATGGACCTTAAATTTCGGACCGTAGGCTGCAGTGTCACCTTCCTTCACGGCGTTTACAAGACGGAGATCGACGGGATCCATTTCTAGTTCGGAAGCCAGCTCATCCATCACACCTTCGGTAGCGAATGCCGCCATCGGTGCACCTGGCGCCCTGTAAGCGGCCACTTTAGGTTTGTTAACTACTACATCAAAACCTTCGATCCTTACGTGATCCATCCGATAGGGAGAAAAAATTGTCATCATTCCTGCGGCGACCGGTGAACCTTTAAAGGCACCAGCCTCGTACTTAAGCGTGGCGTCCGCTGCGGTAATAGTCCCGTCTTTTTTGACTCCAATTTTGACTCGAATGTGGCTACCCGAAGTCGGCCCCGTCGCAATGAAAACTTCTTCCCTAGACATCACGATTTTTACAGGTCGACCCGACTTCCTCGCCAGAATAATTGAAACTGGCTCTGCATACACTACGGTTTTTCCACCGAAGCCTCCTCCAATTTCACTCGCCGTGACTTTTATCTGTGTCGGGTCCATATCGAGGACCTTGGAACAATACTTCCTCACCATAAATTGCCCTTGGGTGCAGCAATAAACCTCAGCACGACCGTCGGAGATGCTCCTTGCAACGACTGCGTGGGGTTCGATATATCCTTGGTGCACAGTTTCCGTAGTAAACTCCCTTTCCACAACAACGTCGGCAGAAGCAAAGCCCTTGTCCACGTCGCCAAACCCCATCACCGTACGAGTCGCAACGTTCGTCGGGCCTGAAGGAAGAGGTTCTTCACCCTTTGCTCTCATT
>Ga0310344_10001735_pt1 | contig 16546 bp, 16 predicted proteins | sample HC15DNA20200_MG_FD_203801 | JGI IMG/M metagenome (GOLD analysis project Ga0310344, IMG submission 203801) | Marine microbial communities from station ALOHA, North Pacific Subtropical Gyre - HC15-DNA-20-200_MG | ecosystem: Environmental > Aquatic > Marine > Oceanic | place: Pacific Ocean: North... | reverse complement strand
CTGGCGCATTGGCAGGATGTCCATTTCCAGTTGACCGAGAAGCCCTGAGAGCAGAGTTGGGGTTTGAGCGGGTCAGCGAGAATTCATTGGATGCTGTAGCCGATCGTGATTGGGTCTGTGACTTGACTTATGGCGGTGCAATGATCGGTGTGCACCTGTCCTGTCTAGCGGAGGACTTGGCGATATTCTCGAGCGCTGAGTTCGGCTTTGTCCGTCTATCTGATGGGTTCAGCACCGGTTCCAGTCTAATGCCCCAGAAGCGGAATCCGGACGTTGCTGAACTCACGCGTGGTAAGGCAGGTCGACTGGTGGGTAACCTGATGACGATGCTCACTCTCCTAAAAGGATTATTTACTGGATACAACCGAGACCTTCAGGAGGATAAGGAGGCTCTTTTTGATACCGTCGACACTCTACTACTTACCCTTCCTGCCATCGCCGGAGCTATAAATACGTTGGAGCTTAGGCCAGAGCGGATGCGAGAAGGGATGGAAGCAGAGTTGTTCGCGACTGATTTAGCCGACTATTTGGTTCGGCGGGGGGTTCCTTTCCGGACAAGTCACGAGGTTTTAGGTGAGCTAGTGCGCCAGGCAGAGGAGCGAGGGATTTCCTTGAGCGAATTACCGCTGGAGTTATACCAGAAGGCGCACGAGGCCTTCGGTGACGATGTAATGGCAACCTTCGATTGGCTTGCTTCCACCGAGGCTCGTGATACGGACGGAGGCACCTCACTCCGGTCGGTGCGCAAGCAACTGGAGAGTGTGGATTCCCGGTTAGTGGAGCTGGGCTTGGTCCCTAACTTCTAGGCTCCCATCGTTCGGCCAGCTGCTGTTACGAAGGGCTTAAGGCTCTCCATCAAATCCGCGAAACCGCTGAAGGTTAGAGATTGATCCCCATCTGACGTAGCAGTCTCCGGTTTAGGATGTACCTCGATCATCAACCCATCAGCTCCGGCAGCTACGGCCGCGTATGCTAGGGGTGCCACGAGATCACGTTTCCCGCCCGCGTGAGAGGGGTCTGCTACCACTGGCAGATGAGTTTCCTTCTTCAATACGGGGATAGCAGCAAGATCAAAGGTGTTCCGGGTAGCCTTACCGAATGTTCGGATCCCACGCTCGCAGAGTACTACGTTGGGATTACCCTGGCTCATTACGTACTCGGCTGCGAGCAGAAGGTCTTCGACAGTTGCGGACATTCCACGTTTCAGGAGTACGGGCCGACGTATCCGTCCGACTTCTAGGAGTAAATTGAAGTTCTGCATGTTGCGCGCACCGATTTGAAGCATGTCCGCGTAGGATGCCACGAGTTCCACCTGTCGTGTATCCATGACCTCGGTTACGATCGGTAGGCCCGTCTCGGCACGTACCTCGGCAAGTATTTTGAGTCCTTCTTCACCGAGGCCCTGGAATGAGTATGGTGAACTGCGGGGTTTGAAGGCGCCCCCGCGAAGGGCTCGAGCTCCGTGGGCGCGAATTTCTTTGGCTGTGCTCTCGAGCATGTCTTTCCCTTCGACCGAGCAGGGCCCTGCAATGACAACTAATTCTGAGCCACCAATCTCAGCGCTACCCAAGGGAATGCGAGAGGGTTCAGCTGAGAAGTCACGGGAAGCCAGCTTATAAGGCCTCATTACCGGCTGCACAGCCTCAACACCGGGAATTGACCGTAGTGGGATGTTCTGGAGGCGCTCTTCGTCACCGACGCACGCGATAACCGTCCTGTGCTCCCCTACCACCACATGTGTCCGTAGCCCAAACGACTCTACCCTTTCTCTAATGTGGTCCAGTTCTTCTTGGGTCACCCCATGCTTGGTGACGATGATCATCTAACGGTCCCCCTTGTGGGCAAGAAAAAAGCCCCCGACCTAAGCCGAGAGCCTGTTTGCCAGTTTCGTGCGAAGTTGCGAATCAAATACGCACGAGATGGCTTAAAGCTCTCGGCTCTGTAAAGAGCCAGTATGGATACCAGTCTCGGCCTTTCTTATTCATGGTCGGAAGGATCGCAGCACTTGGGTCGAGGTGTCAACCTGATTTATCACTGGCGGCTGGTAACCCACTTGGTAGTTGAGTTACATTCGTATGGTTTAACGCCTTCGTGAGCCTTGACGATCTTTCCAGCTCATGGTCGTCAGAGAGGAGCGCACTCCATTGTTCTACCACTCAGCATGAACGTCGACGCTGATCAACTAAAGCGTGCGGCTGCTGAGGCGGCTTTCGAGTATATACACAGTGGTATGGTGCTAGGGCTAGGAACTGGGAGCACGGTAAGGCCGCTGCTAAAGCTGCTTGGGGATGCACTAGCCTCGGGATCTCTAGCTGGCATCGTAGCTGTGCCGACATCGATAGATACTGAGTTGCAGGCCAGAGCAATGGGGATTGAGCTGATCGGCCTTTCCGACCGTCCAGCTATTGACCTGACGATCGATGGTGCAGACGAAGTAACGCCTGGACTCGACCTCATCAAAGGTGCGGGAGGCGCCCTGCTCCGAGAGAAGATGGTCGCGCAGGTCTCCAGGCGCTTGATTATCATTGCTGATGATTCCAAGTCGGCTGAACGCCTGGGCTTGTTATCACCCCTACCTGTCGAGGTCATCCCCTGGGAACTAAAGAGCCAGGTACGTTTTCTTGAGTCTCGAGGTGCAGAGGTAGCAATCAGACAGTCAGATGATGGCGATCCTGTAGAGAGCGACAACGGGCTGCTATTTCTCGACTGTTGGTTTCCTGGGGGAATTGATGATCCTGTTAGTTTGGAAAAGGCAATGCAGGCTAGAGCAGGTATTGTTGAGAGCGGTTTATTTCTAGGCCTCGCCGACGAGGCACTGATTGCCTCCGAGGGCGGAGTCGAGGTTCGGAGAAGGAGTGAATGAAAATCTCGCCATCGATCCTGTCATGTGACTTTGGTCGGCTAGCGGATGAGATCAAGGCGGTGGAAGCAGGCGGTGCAGACTGGATCCATATAGATGTCATGGATGGTCACTTCGTTCCGAATATCACGATTGGGCCAGTCATCACAGAAGGTGCTCGGAATGCGGCTGAGGTTCCGCTAGACGTGCACCTGATGATTGAAGCGCCAGAACGCTACCTGGAGGTTTTCGCGAAGGCCGGAGCTGATATACTGACGGTGCATCAAGAGGCTTGTAAGAATCTTGCGCCTACTATAGCCCGTATCCGAGAACTAGGAGTTCTCGCAGGTGTGGCAGTGAATCCAGATACGCCACTGGAGGACGTCCAGCACGTTCTGAAGGATGTGGATCTCCTTCTCGTTATGTCTGTACACCCTGGTTTCGGCGGACAAGCATACATCCCCAGTAGCACCTCAAAGGTCCGACGGGCTCGGCAGATGCTCGATGGCTTAGGTTCAGATGCAGAGCTCGAGGTTGATGGGGGCATAGATGAAGGAAATGCTGCTGAGGTTGCCGGGGCTGGCGCAACTGTTCTTGTGGCCGGCTCAGCAATCTATGGTCACCCCCAGGGCCCAGTTGATGGGGTGCGAGCAATCCGTCGCGCGGTCGGGGCTGAGGTAGCCTGACGTTAGCTGACCCTCAACATGCGTTTCTTGTATCGGACTGAGCTGCCTGACCACGACCCCATCTACGTATTCGACTGGCACGAGCGGACTGGTGCACTTGAAAGACTGACCCCTCCATGGACACAATTAAAGGTACTTGATCGTTCGGGAGGCATTCGTGCAGGAGCTCGGGTAACCCTTAGGGTTCGGAATGGTTTGACTAGCTCCACGTGGAAGCTACGACACAGCGACTATCAGCACGGCACTCATTTTCGCGATGAGCAAGTCTTAGGTCCAATGAAGAGCTGGGTGCATAACCATCGGTTCCTCCCTAACGGCAGTGGGGGAACAATTGTTGAAGATGAGATTGAAGCCGAGCTTCCCTTCGGATCTGCCGGTGTAGGGCTCGGTTCTAGATACCTTACCCAAGAGCTGGATCGACTCTTCCGATTCAGATATCGCCGGTTATTCACGGATTTATGTCGACACCGCGATCACTCTGACCGACCACGATTGACTGTGGCTATAACTGGCGGGTCTGGCTTAGTTGGCCAGGCGCTAACCCACTTTCTAACGACGGGAGGACATCGTGTTATTCAGCTCGTTCGTGATAAACGCCGCGTTGCTAGTGATGCCGTGTTTTGGAATCCAGCCACGGGAGACATCGACACTGACGGACTGGCAATTGCGGATGCCGTCGTTCACCTGGCTGGAACAGGAATTGCCGGGGGCAGATGGACAGAGAGTAGGAAGCGCTCTATTTGGGAGAGCCGAGTTAAGGGCACGCAACTCATCGCTCAAACAATCGCAAAGTTAAGTGGCGGACCGCAGACGCTGATTTCAGCATCTGCAGTGGGTTATTATGGAAGGAGAGGAGAGGAGTTGCTGGAGGAAGGTGCTCCGCCTGGGTCCGGCTTCTTAGCTGAGGTTTGCCAGGCTTGGGAGGATGCCACAAAGCCTGCCGAGCACGCGGGCAGAAGGGTTGCGCTCCTACGTACTGGACTTGCCTTGTCTCCAGCCGGCGGAGCTCTTGGGCAAATGTTGTTGCCCTTTAAGATGGGGCTTGGAGGCCGTCTTGGTTCGGGGAAGCAGTACATGAGTTGGATCGACCTGGATGACCTTGTCGGTCTCATTCATCACGCGCTGTACACCAATGCACTCTCTGGACCTATGAATGCGACCGCGCCGAATCCAGTGACTAACTCGGTATTCTCAGCGGCTCTGGGTCGTATGCTTGGCCGACCTGCGGTTCTGCCAGTCCCTTCTGTGGCGGTCAAGGCTGTCTTCGGGCAACTGGGGACTGAGGCGCTCCTTTCGGGGCAGAGGGTACTTCCACGCAAGGCTGCAGACTCGGGCTTTCATTTTTTCTATGATTCGGTTGAGGAATCGCTTCGATTCCAACTCGGGCGTAAGTAATAAGTAGTCAGCCTTTTTCGTTTATTATCTGGCCGTCCTCAGTCAGGGACGGATAGGGTTCTCCTTGTTTTCTTCTTGAGTGAGCGAGAGAAGGGTAAGCCCACTCGAAGAGCTTGCGATTGAATTCCTCTTTAGGGAGTCGGCTTTCATTGTACATATCAGAGGCTTGACGCTGTCTGAACGCCTCGAAGAGTAGTAACGCCGTTGCTACTGAAACATTAAGTGAGTGAGTCATCCCTACCAAAGGGATACTGACGTGTTCATCTGCGGCTTCTAGTGCTTCATCAGAGACACCATGGAGTTCAGCCCCCATAACGATCGCTGAAGGTCTTGTAAAATCCACGTCCCTGTAATCAATGGCATCCTGGTCTGGGTGTGCAGCGAGGACCCTGAATCCACCTTCTCGTAAAACTTGGAATGCCTGAGTGATCGTTGAGTGATACCTAACTGAGACCCATTTTTTCGTGCCGGCTGACGTTCTATGATGCAGATCGAGACCAGCATCAGGTACAACCACATGGGCTTCCAGCACGCCCACCGCGTCGCAGTTTCGAAGGATCGCGGAAAAGTTATGTGATTTGTGAACATGGTCCATCAACACGGTGAGGTCTGGTTGACGCCGTGTAAGCGCGGACTTCAAGCGATGAAAACGTTCGGGCCTCATTAACTGTCTCTATTAATAAGTGAGCTGGCTAGCCGCGGCAGTACGACTCCAACTCCATCTTCTATCTTCACACTGGCGAGTTCATCGCCACGCGTTTGGCCGAGGGTTAAAATGCCGACTGGCATCTTTTCTTGCGAGGCTCGGTAGACAAACCTCCTGCCGGAGTAGACAGTGAGGGATGACCCGACTACCAAGAGCACTTCGCTTTTGTCGAAGATACTCCATGCTTTAGACAGGTACTCGGCAGGAACACTTTCTCCGAAAAAGACAACGTCTGGCTTAAGGAGCCCACCACATGCTTTGCATTCGGGGACGATAAAATTGCGTACTGTATCTGTCGAGATCTCTGCATCACCGTCTGGCGCAGTTCTAGGGTCACTTTTCTTTGCCGTCGTCTCTGCCTTGTCCAGCCATTCACGGTTGAGATCGACGAGGGTGTGCTGCACACCACTTCGGGAAAAGACCGAACGACATTCAAGACAGCGCACATTCGCGAGAGACCCGTGCAGCTCAACCACTTGGCGACTTCCTGCAACCTGATGCAGACCATCTACGTTTTGTGTGATAATTCCTGACGCGAGCCCAGCTTTCTCAAGTTTTGCGAGGGCAGTATGTGCTGGGTTGGGTTCGGCTTCTGACATTACAGGCCAACCGATTGTACTACGTGCCCAGTAGCGTTTGCGTACCTCAGACGACTTAACGAAATCTCTGTATTGAATTGGTGTCCGGACTCTGAGTCTGCCGTCTGGGCCTCGGTAATCTGGAATTCCTGAATCTGTACTGCACCCGGCGCCCGATAGTACAACAAAACGTTTGCCTCTAAGAAGGGTGAGTAGAGACTTACAAGATGAAGCCTGAAAGTTGTTGCTAGTCTGGAACATGAAGCTGCAAGTATAGCTTAGTCTATCAGTAGGGGATGAAATCCCTTGCTAACGCTGTTATTTAGGATCTTCAGTTCATAGGTGCACTTCCGATGGCTGACCAGACAAGATTAGAATGGTGGCAGATTATTGTTCTAACGGGTTGAAATCTGTTTCAAGTGAGCAGCCGGGGTGGCGAAATGGTAAACGCAGGGGACTTAAAATCCCCCGGGCTTTGGCCCTTGTGGGTTCGATTCCCACCCCCGGCACTTATAGGAGTCCTAGGAGATAGCTCTCTAGTGTGACTCATGCCGTATTTTGATCGAGGTGTCCCCTTATTAAGGCTTCGGATAAAAGCGTGTTCGAGAAAATGGCACCTGAGGCTCATAAGGCAGGTGTGATCCAGGAGCGGTCCTCAAAACACGTAATGGATAGAATCTATTGAGAAGGCTAGTGTTGGTTTTGCGCAGGCGCACAGTCTTTATACCACTTTTATTCATCCTATTATTAACGGGGTTTCAAGTTCGTCCGAGAGCCTTCTGGGGAGCCGGCGGTTGGCGACCGGATCCACTCCGAGAGGGGCTTCCTACTGCTTCGAATGGAGTAGTGCATCGAGGCTTTACGTTTTGTCGGCTTCTATATCAGAGTGTTCGAAGGGAGCCGATGGGTCATGGTTGGAACACCGACTATCCGGGCTCTGATTTCAATTTTGTCATTCGATTTGATGAGTTGACGGCCGTGCATCCCTCTAGGTGGAAAGACGGCGAACCGGGCTACGCAGTAGTCCGTCCCCAGCAGAAGGAACTCTACGAATGCCCATTTCTCTTCGCGTCTGATGCTGGCACGGTGGGGTTCAGCGCCTCTGATGTTGAGAGCCTAAGGGATTATCTGAAAAAGGGTGGCTTGATCTGGGTGGACGACTTCTGGGGCCCCGACGCATGGCGTCAATGGTCGAGCGAGATCAATCGAGTGCTACCTGAATACCAGATTGTTGATGTAGAAGCGGATCACATGATCATGCACGCGCTTTATGAAGTTCCAGAAATTCCACAAATACCTTCGATTCAGTTTTGGCGGAGGAGTGGGCGCACGTACACTTCAGAGCAGGGGAACCGAAGTTCGACTCCACACTTAAGGGCGATCTTCGATGAAGGAGGCCGCCCCCTCGTGATCATGACACACAATACGGATATCGCCGACGGGTGGGAGCGTGAAGGTGAGGACGATGACTTTTTCTACGCGTTTTCTCCCGAAGCCTACGCCTTAGGCATCAATATTATTCTATACGCGATGAGCCACTGACGGGCAGCCTGCCTGGGTTTTCCTGAGACTCAGGAGGGAGTGCTCGGTGGCGCCGGGGTATTCTCAAGACGAAGGTCTTGAAACAGAGCGTTTTCTGGCCAAGGCTGGTGCTCGCAGACCAAGTAGCACTAGTAGGCACATACCTAATAGGAGGGGTAGACGAGTGTCTGCCTTGACAAGCCAGTAGTAGTGAACGACGCCGAGCATTGCAGCGAAGTAAATCCCTCTGTGAAGCGTACTCCAACGCTTTCCTAACCTACGGATCCAGCCCTTTGTTGATGTCACTGCCATGGGGATTAGGATCACGAACGCGCTGAATCCGACGGTTATGTAGGGTCGCTCAGCGACGTCCTCTAGCATGTATTGCAGATTCACTAGGTTATAGAAGACGAACCAGATCAAGAAGTGTAGGCAAGCATAGAAGAAGGCGAATAACCCCAAGGGCCGCCGCAAGCGGATCATTGGATTCCACCCACTCAGCATACGAAGTGGTGAGACAGCGAGTGTAACCAAAAGGAGCACCAACGTCGTCATCCCAGTGACGTGTGTTAGAGTCTCGACAGGGTTGGCACCTAGTGCGCCGCTGTAGAGCCCCCTTACTAGCCATCCTCCCGGTGCTAACGCGCTCAGCCAGAGAACTACCTTGAGCGCCGAGACCGCATGTATTTGTGTCATATCAACTGCAGGGGTTAGTCCCTGGTATTAGTACCAGCGACTAAGGTCCATGCCGGCGTACATGTGAGCGACCTGGTCTCCATACCCGTTGAACATCTCGGTAGGGTGGCTCTTGAAGAGACCCGGGAGGCGGATCTCACGAGCTTGACTCCAGCGAGGATGTGACACTTCAGGATTCACATTAGCATAGAACCCATACTCATTGCTCTGCATCTGTTTCCATGTGTTCAAGGGCATGTTTTCTACGAAGTCGATACTAACGATCGACTTGACCCCTTTGAACCCATACTTCCAAGGTACGATAAGGCGGAGTGGGGCTCCATTCTGGTTTGGGAGGTCCATTCCATAGAGGCCAGTGACCATAAGCGTGAGCGGATTCATGGCTTCGTCCATCCGCAACCCCTCTACATACGGCCATTGTAGGATGGGAGCCCGCTGACCTGGCATCTCTTCAGGCCGCACTATCGTCTTAAATTCTACGAATTTTGCATTTCCGGTCGGTTCTACGCGCCTAATGAGATCTGCGAGTGGAAAGCCACGCCAGGGGATTACCATCGACCAGGCTTCAACACACCGAAGTCGGTAGACTCTGTCCTCCATGCGCTGAGGTGAGAGTAAATCCTCGAGTTGGTAGTCTCCTGGTTTGTTGACTTCACCTCCGATTCTTACGGTCCATGGTGCCGGCCTAAAGTCACCCGAGTTGCGGTGCGGATCATCCTTCTGGGTGCCGAACTCGTAGAAGTTGTTGTACGTGGTGATATCGCTATAAGAGTTTAGCGGCTCGTTGAGTTCAGAACGCATACTCCTGAAGCGCGCCGGAATTTCCTGAGGCTCTTCCGATTCGAGGGTATTTAGCACGGCCGGCACAGTGGCCACACCGGCCATTCCGAAAGCCGTATTCTTGATGAACTTCCGACGGTTCACATAGACGTTTTTCGGAGTAATCTCAGAAGAACGGATGTCAGGTGGGCGCCGAATAATCATGGAGTGTCTCCGTGAAGGCTCGTCCGCACTTGCATTGAGAATAGGACCTGGACCGGAGTTCGAAAACCGGGGACGCATAATCTGTTCTGATGGGTCTTCCTTTTATGGGTTGGAACACCCTCGGAGGTCGGCTAGTTTTGGTTAAGCTATATCTGGTCATTTTACAACGTGGTCACGGCAATGATTCGCCTCACGTTCCTCGGCACGGCTGCAGCACGGCCAACAGTAGGCCGTAACGTCAGTGGGCTCGCTGTGCAGCGTGAGGGCACCCTGTTTCTTTTCGATTGTGGAGAGGGTACTCAACGTCAGATGATGCGCTACGGAAGCGGGTTCAACGTCAGCGCGATTTTCGTAACTCATATGCACGCGGATCACGTACTGGGAATTCCTGGCTTGCTTCGAACGATGGCGCTTCAAGGTCGAGAGGATCCTCTTAAGATATATGGACCACAGGGCTCGTCTCGACACCTAGAGAATCTTGTGTCTCTTGGCTTTGATAGGCTCAGTTTTTCGATTGAGATTGAGGAATGTGATCCGGGTGAGGGACTTCAGGCGGATGACTATGGTGTATATGCCTTTGCAGTCGATCATGGAACTCCGGCTGTAGGTTGGTCTCTAGTAGAGGACGCCCGCACGGGTCGGTTTGATGTTGCTCGCGCCCGTGAGGCAGGGGTTCCCGAGGGGCCACTCTTTGGTCAACTACATCGAGGAGAGGACGTAGAGGTGGAAGGGCGGATCGTCCGAGCATCTGACCTCGTGGGTCCCCCTCGCGCTGGGCGGACTCTCGTTTATACTGGTGACACGCGGCCGTCAGGAAAAACGGTGGCGCGGGCTACTGGCGCGGATGTATTGGTACATGAAGCGACATTCGCAGATGACGAGACTGACCGCGCGCGTAAAACGTTCCACAGTACGGTGGCCGAAGCCGCACATGTCGCCCGTGAAGCGGGTGTAGCGCAGCTCTTACTGACGCACATTTCCGCACGGTACTCCGATGAGCCCCATACCCTGGAGCAGGAGGCTAGAGCGATTTTTCATGCTACCCGAGTGGCTCGAGACGGATTGGTGGTCGAACTCCCAGTTAGGTCTGAAGTGGAAGGGAGTGCTGACACCGTGGTAGAGGCAAATGTATGAATGAGTTTGTCCCTTCAAAATCATTCGGTGATCTACCTGAGTCTGAGCAATTTAGACTACATATGCAGACTTCTGAGTTTGCCGAACGACGCGCTCGCAAGGAAGTCAGGGCAGCTACTTGGCGAGCCAGAGAGATTGCCGAAGTAGTGTTCGGTCGTGTGATTCAAAGTTCGCTGGTTGGCTTGCGCTTGGACGGACGCTTGAGGGGACTGATGCGACTCGACGTACCCTTTGTTGATTTACACGCCCATGAGGACCGCCAAGCACAGTTCATCGCAGCGGTCAACTTGGATCCGATCTTAAAGAGAGTGAGTTTTGTCTATGTCATCGGTCCAGAATCCCCCTGAGCATCCATACGGCCGAGTAGCGATACTCGGTTTGGGTGTTATGGGGGGGTCTCTAGCCTGTCGGCTCTCCGAACTCAAGCGTGCGCCTGATGTGGTCGGTTGGTCACGGAAAAGGACAGAACGAGAGAACGCGGTTCTTTCGGGTGCTATTAACAGCGCACCTGATACATGGGTAGAGGCCGTTGCAGATGCAGACTTAGTGGTTTTGGCCACACCGTTAAGAGTGACCTGCCAGCTTTTAGGGCCAGTGTCAGCTGCGGCACCTGAGAGAGCAACATTGACTGATGTAGCGAGCCTGAAGTGTCCCGTAGCTAAGGCTGCTCTTGCAGCTGGAGTAACCGATAGGTGGGTGGGGTCTCACCCGATGGCTGGAAGTGAGGATTCTGGCTTTAAGGCTTCGAGACCAGATCTTTACAATGAAGCACGTGTTTGGATTGTGGCGAGTTCTAGCGCTAAATCGAAAGTTTTGGGCCTAAAGTCTTTTTGGGAGTCAGTAGGTGCTGAACCTAGAGTCATTGAGGCGGCCGACCACGATAGACTTGTAGCAATAGCAAGTCACCTTCCGCAGCTTACTGCTAATGCTTTGGCGAGCATTCTAGCAGAACGCGGCGTAATAGCTGAAGAGCTTGGCCCAGGTGGCAGGGACATGACTCGTCTCGCAGCTAGCGGTGTCGCGATGTGGCGCGACCTGCTGGAGGAATCCCCGCCGGAGTTGGTGGAGGGTTTACGATCTTTGAGTGAAGCCACTAAGACCATAGCTGATCAGATTGAAGAAGGTGATCTAGACGCATTAGAGAGACTCATGCGCTCCACTACCACTTGGGGGAGATCTACTTGAGGGTTCGTGTGCCAGGAGATAAGTCCCTTACACAGCGCTCGCTGATCCTGGCTTCTCTGGCAAATGGAAGAAGCAGACTTTCGGGTCTTTTATACGGGGGAGATTCAGCATCCACAGCCGGAGCACTGAGAGCTTTGGGTGCGAAGATAGGCAAACTGCCTGCTGATGGATCAGAGCTACTTATCGATGGCGTAGGATTAGAGGGGCTTCAAGATCCAACTTTAGACCTCGATCTCGGAAACAGCGGTACAGGTAGTAGGCTTCTGCTCGGAGTTCTTGCGGGTTCGGAAGTAGTAGCAAGGATAACCGGGGATACCTCCCTTCGCTCAAGACCGATGGCTCGAGTTACTGAGCCGCTCGTCCACATGGGGGCGAACTTTGACTGGAGTAATGAGACTGACCGCCTGCCGGTGACAGTCCGGGGGACTAGACCCCTTGCTGACTTAGCATGGACAAATCTAGTGGCGAGTGCCCAAGTGAAGAGCGCAATTCTCTTGGCCGGTCTCACGGGAGGTGCATCAGTGACAGTTACTGAGCCACGTCAGTCACGAGACCATACAGAAAGAATGCTCAACGGCCTGGGGGTATTAGTAGAGCAGCATGAAGTATCTGAAGGGTGGCGTGTCGCTATGATAGATCCACCAGATCGTATTGAGCCCGTGGACTTTATCGTTCCAGGAGACATATCCTCAGCGGCCTTTCTGCTCACCTTCGCCGCGCTCGGAGGCACGCCTGAACCGGTGACGGTCGAATCCGTAGGGCTTAATCCGACTCGATCGGCGTTCTTAGATGTGCTGAACCGAATGGGTGCAGAAGTTTCCGTGGAGATTGAGAGCAGCCTAAGCTCCGAGCCCGTCGGCTCGATTACAGTAGGGCCGACTGAACTACAGGGAGTGGAGGTTGGTTCATTAGAGGTTCCTCGGCTAATCGATGAACTGCCTCTCGTGGCAGCGCTTGGCGCTAGAGCTCACGGTGTAACAGTAATCACAGGCGCAGAAGAACTTAGGAGTAAGGAGTCAGATCGTATCTCAGCTATGGTAGATAATCTGCGTGCTGTCGGTGTCCGCGTAGAGGAATATCAGGATGGTTTAGCAATAGAGGGCACCGAGGAGCCGCTTATAGGGGCTGTGGAAAGTCGAGAAGATCACAGGATAACTATGGCCTTTGGTGTGCTTGGCGCGGTGAATCCGAACAATATTCGCATTGATGATCAGCGGACTGTGGACGTGAGCTTCCCAGGTTTTTGGTCAGTTATCGATAAGCTAGCCGGAGGGATAGGTAGAGCTTGAGCCCGGGAGCCGGAGGTCTGATCATCACGATTGATGGTCCAGCAGGTTCTGGTAAGTCCAGCACAGCCAGAGAGGTGGCTCAGCGTCTGAGCTTTAAGCATTTGGACTCGGGAGCGCTCTACCGTGCCTTGACTTATGGACTGATAGAAGCGGGAGTGGTAGAGGAAGAGTGGGCTGATCTGACCGTAAGAGAACTCCGGGGATTAGGTATTACACTCGAGTCCACTAAAACCGGATTTGAAGTGAGACTTGGAGGTCGGTTATTGGTCGATGAACTCCGCTCGGTTGAAGTTACTGATCGCGTTTCCCTCTTGGCCGGTTTACCGAGTGTGAGGGAGTGCCTTATAGGCCTGCAGCGAGAGGCTGGTTCCGGAGGTTTCCTGATCGTCGATGGACGAGATATGGGGACCGTGGTTTTTCCGGAGGCCGAATTGAAGGTCTACCTTATTGCAGATCTGAAAGAACGAGCTCGTCGGAGGCTGCTCGAAAATGGTAGAGAGGTGTTCGATGATACCGATCTTGCCGAAGAGGCCTCGGCCCTTGAGGAGCGAGACGACCTAGATTCTGGGCGTGCTATATCACCACTCAAGTCCCCTCCTGGTGCAGTTGAGATCGATACCACCAATCTTTCCTTTGAGGAGCAGGTTTCTGTCATAGTAGAACTTGTTAATGAGTTGACGCTCTGAGAACGCTCGTCTAGCTTTTCCGGCCTCGACTAAGGTTACTATGGCTTCGACTCGTTTCTCAGAAGCCTAAGCCTTCTTTTCTTCACCCGAACCCGGCGCTTGTTTCATGAGCACCGGAAAAAAATGATGTCGCGCGCTCAGCGCGACCCAGGGCACCATGACCGATACCCAGAGTGCTAAGCCAGAAGGCGAGCTCCCTTCCACCGACGCCCCTGCGACAGATCACGAAGTCGATACGACTGTTGAAGAAGTCATTGTCGATGCCATGACTGGGGAAGTCACGACTATTTCAGCTGAGGAAGCCGCTGCTGATCAGTCTATAGAGTTTTTAGAGAGAGAGGCCGCTGTTCTAGATATTCCAGAAGGCATCTCTCCCGAGCTATTTAACGACCCCTATGGGGAAGAGGAACTCGACACCTCCAAGGAGGAATTTGAGGCACTTCTTTCCCAATTCAGCGGCGATTTTCAGGATTTCAGGGAAGGCGAAATCGTAAACGCTCAGGTTCTGCGGGTTACTGATACGACAGTCATTCTGGAGTTCGGTTTTAAGAGCGAGGGTGCGGTTGCCCTGGACGAGTTTAAGGAAGCTCCTGAGTCCGGTGCAGAAGTTGAGGTGTTGTTAGAGAGCCTCGAGGATGACGACGGGGTTGTGGTATTGTCCAAAAAGAAGGCTGATTTCCTTCGAGTGTGGGAGAAAATCCGTGAGGCTCACGAGGCTGACCGGCCGGTAAAGGGCACGCTGGTGCGCAAGATCAAGGGCGGCGTGACGGTGGACCTTATGGGAGTGGATGCATTCCTGCCTGGTTCCCAGATTGCACTACGTCGTGTGCCGAACATCGAAGATCTCATTGGTGAGGTCTACAAGTTCAAGATCATCAAGCTTAACAAGCGTCGTCGTAACATCGTGGTTTCGCGTCGAGTAATTCTCGAAGCAGAGCGTGAGACGAAACGGGAGACTCTCGTCAAGGAACTCCTCGTAGGTCAGGTCCGTGAAGGTATCGTGAAGAACATCACTGATTTCGGTGCCTTCATTGATTTGGGTGGCCTCGACGGACTGCTGCATATTACGGATATGTCATGGGGGAGGGTGTCCCACCCATCTGAGGTGGTTGATATAGCATCATCGATTGATGTGAAAGTGCTGGATATCGATTGGAACCGAGAGCGTATCTCGTTGGGCGTCAAGCAATTGCTTCCCTACCCGTGGACTGAAATTGACAAGAAATACCCGGTAGGATCACGGGTTCGAGGTCGAGTTGTATCGATCACAAACTATGGTGCCTTTATTGAATTAGAGAAGGGGGTTGAGGGGCTCGTCCATATCTCTGAGATGTCGTGGACTCGTAATGTGCGACACCCGTCTAAAGTTGTCTCCATAGGAGATGAGATCGAAGCGGTAGTTTTGAAAGTGGATCTCAAGGACGAGAAAATCTCGCTAGGCATGAAGCAGATCGAGGAGGACCCATGGCTAGCACTACCGATCACATATCCGACTGGAACTAAGCTTTCAGGGTCTGTGCGCAACCTAACTTCGTTTGGAGCCTTCGTAGAAATCGAGTCCGGTATTGATGGACTCGTGCACGTATCAGACATGAGTTGGACTAAGCGGATCGATCACCCATCTGAGCTTGTTCAAAAGGGACAAGAACTCGAAGTGATGGTGCTGGATGTCGATGCCGAGAACAAGCGAATCAGCCTTGGTGTCAAGCAGCTTGAGGATGATCCGTGGCCGTCTATAGCTGAGCGTCTCTCCCCTGGAGTTGAGTCGGATGGTTCCGTGCTCCGCATCCAAGATAAGGGTGTTGCAGTTGACCTCGGTGATGATATTGAAGGCTTTGTGCCAGTTTCACATTCTGGCATAGACGATCCTGAGAAGCTGGAAGAGTACTACGGATCGGGAGACTCACTATCTCTGCGCGTGATCGAATCTGATGCTGGGAATCGTCGCATCGTATTAGAAGTCATCGACACTCCGGAACGGAAGTCTCAGGATGAGATCGATGCAGGTAGAATTGCTGCTGCAGAGGCGGCCGCAGCGGCAGAAGCTGCAGCGGCAGAAGCTGAGGATGATGAGGAGGACATGCTCTCTGCTGCGGTCGTTAGCCGAAGGTCCGAGCCAGATGAGAGTTCAGATTCAGCGTCATCCAAGGATCCCAAGGATATAGAACCAGCATCGGTAGCGGAGGTTGCACCACCGATCAGCCTCGTGGAAAATGAAGCCGAAGCCGAAGCCGGGGATGAAGCCGAAGCCGGGGATGAAGCCGAAGCCGGGGATGAAGCCGAAGCCGGGGATGAAGCCGAAGCCGAAGCCGAAGAGGTTGTTAACGGCCCGCAGGACGGTGAAGAAGAGGTCGATTAGCAGTGAACTTAGGAAGTCCTCTTTTAGTGCACGAGGGCTTCCTATGAGGCAAAACAGTACCGGGCTGCTGGCGATTGTTTTTACGGGCTTTCAGATTGCAGGGTTCTTAACACCGGTTCTAGGCTTGTCGTCGAGCCATATTCAAGTTCCTCCGATTCTTCAAACCTCACGGCTAGGTCAGGCGGGACATACTTGGGTGTCCTTTTCTCGAACGGCTGTTCCTAAACATGCAGATGAGTCTCCGGGTACGCTGGTGGCGTCGGCATCAAGTTTCGCGGCTGTTAACGGGGACGATCAGACCGTTATAGAAATCGCAACTGTTCTTCCACATAGTGGACCACCGGCCCTGGCTGAATTTGCTCGCTTGGTTGCCGAGGGTGTGGAAGTAGCAGTGGCAACGGTTTTGGGTGATGAGTATCAGATATCATTGATTGCTCGGGACGACCAAGGTGATCCTAGTTTGTCCGCTGAGTCCCTGGCCGAGTTGG
>Ga0310344_10001734_pt1 | contig 16551 bp, 24 predicted proteins | sample HC15DNA20200_MG_FD_203801 | JGI IMG/M metagenome (GOLD analysis project Ga0310344, IMG submission 203801) | Marine microbial communities from station ALOHA, North Pacific Subtropical Gyre - HC15-DNA-20-200_MG | ecosystem: Environmental > Aquatic > Marine > Oceanic | place: Pacific Ocean: North... | reverse complement strand
GTATAACATAGAGATCAGTGGAGGAATCGAACCTCCATTGTTTTCAACTCAAGATCTACTGAGTTTCCTGTATTGTTCACCTTTGCCGAAGCCGAGGTTGAACCCATACCTGATCTATCTGGTCTTATCGTGCCACATTGAGCCGCCGTCGCCGTCACTCAAATATTTTTTATTTTATAATAATATTATCCAAAGATAATCGTATTTATTTTGTGATTAACTATGATTATATGCTTTACTATTATACTTTTCGAACACTATTTTAAGTGATCTTTGTACCATATAGTTAAACAAATCTTCTTTTTCAGATAGAGTAACTGATGGCGCTTGCCATTCTAAATATCTTTCGACATCTCTTTCTAATTCTTCTGCAATTCCTTGACAGATTTTTTCTATATTCTTTTTATTTAGTTCCTTCATAGTAATTATTTTTCTTTTTTTACACCCGTTTTAATTGCTATTCTTTTAATAACAGCTCTCATCAGTGTACTATGGATTTCATTAAAATCTTCACTTCCATGTAAGATTTCGTATACATCTAGTGCCCAATCGCACGCTCTATATATATCTTTTATAGATTCTTCAGCGGTTTCATCTGCTATTCTTTCAAATTCTTGTATACTTAGCTTATTTAGCATAGTTTTTTAAGTAATATTGTAACATATAGTTCATTCTAGCAAGTTGACTACCAATTTTAGCCCTCGCTTGACCAATCCACTTACTTGTATATAACTCACCATCACGAATATACATCCACTTTTGGTTTTGTTTATACACTGGATTTATTTGGTATGGACACCAACAGCCATTTTGTTTTCTTACATAACCGCTTTTAAATACAGCTATTCTAAGTTTTTCTTTTGTTGGTTTTTTACCATTATTCCATTTAATTACTTGTTTTGTCCAACAAGTGACTGGAAATTGGAACTCTCTTGTCCCATTTTTCGCTTGTTTTTGTGTAGTTACCTCACGAATATCATACTCGATTAATAACCTTCTTGCGAAGGCATCTTCTAAAGCTTGCCTTTCTCGCTTATATTTATTATAACTCATTTTTTAAAATATTGGATCTATTCCATATGTTTCTTTTTCCCATTCTAAATACGTAGTGGTATCTTTACCATCAGTATAAGGATTATTATTTTCTTTAGTACATTTACATGAAAGTTTACTAACTCCGTAAATTACTACTATTGTAGTTAGTGCTACACTAAAAACAATATTTTTTATATTCTTTTCACTCATTATTGTATTTTACTTTATTGTATTCTACATATTCTTTATATTCTTTTGTAGATACCCAAGAATCTATCTCATTTATCCACACCATTTCATCAAGTATTATCATTTTTTCCACTTATATACTTTCTCATTCCACATTCCATTTCTACCTTTGCCATATTTGTTCTTGAAATAGTTAGGTATTTCATTACCTTTACTATCTCTTACTCCAATACTATCACCAAATAGATCATAGAGATCTTTCTCGGTAGTATTTTCACCTAATTTTATACTTTGATATGCTTTATAGTTCGACATAGTTTTTATTTTTAATTGTATACCAACTTGTTAAATCTTTAGTGTAATTAGTTTGAATTAATAAAGTTTTATTATTAAGTAGTATATTGTTATTTGGTAGAAATTTTATTGTTTTCATATTTTTATTATTATTATCCATAGTAAATCGTATTTATATTGTGTTATACGTTCGCTATTACTAAAGAAAACCATAGTATAAATGTTAAAAATAACAAGAATAATACGTTTTCTATAATTTCTTTTAAATTTATATTCATAGTGTATAGAATTTAATTAATTCTTTTAATTCTTTATCTGAAGTAAGTTGTTCACCATTATAATCATAGTTATTAGTTAACTTACCATCGTTAGTAAACCAGCCATAGAATTTGCCGTTCACCACATATCTTTCTTTTAATGTAATTCTAGTCATAGTTTTGAATTTAAAGTGTTAAACATATTTTAGTTGAGTGGTGAGAATCGAACTCACGTTAACCATTCACTCATAGTAGAATTTCAATTTTTATACTTGTAAAGAACTACTATTAACACAAGTTTGAAATAAAGATTAGTATTAAACTAACTCTTTATCTCTAAGTATCACTGGAATGTTATTACTCGCAGTGTAACTTTTGTATTTTAACCAACATGGTAAGTTAGTTAGTGTATCTTTCATAATATTGAAAACTATATCATGATTATACTTTATCACTTTACCTTTTTTAGTAGTGAATTCTATTGTTTGATTTTGACCGACGAGAGACTTTCTCACGACGAATCTTTTAGATTTTATTAAAGACATTGTAGTTATTTATTTTAGTTATACATTTATTTAATTTCTTTATTATTATTATCCATTTCTATTCGTATTTCATTTGTGTAAAAGTAGATAATTTATTTATATATATTTTTTTATTATTATGTATTGCGCGCGAGTGCGAAATGTGTAAATAATTTATTTTATTTTTCATATTTATATTATCCAAGTAGTTTCGTATCTATTTTGTGAAAAGTTATTATAAAATTCATAATTTAGTGGGGGCCCCATTGCAAAAATTGCATTTTAAATATATATTTTTTGAAAATATGATAGGGAGCAACACAGTACCCCAATATATATAATGACTTTTTTTATGTGACAGTAGCCCTATATAGTATACTAGTAATAGGCTAGTGTCACCCCACCCCTTATGATATTATACTAGGGTATAATATCTAGTAACCTACCTATATATAGGATTAAGAGTAAGAAGCTGTTGTCACACTGTTAAATTAATTTTATAACATGTAATAGTAAAGAAGTAAGAACTTAACAATATATTATGAGTCTAGTAAACAAGCGGAGACAAGAAGAACTCGCAATGAAAAAATACCAGCATCTTGATAATTTAGTAAGTGAAAATAAGAAAGCACATAAATATGAAGGTGCACCAATAGATCATGAGCTACAAAAAAGATTTGCAATAGCAGGACATTATTATGCCCAGTTCCCTGGGGGTGAGGATGTAAGTGGTGATGATATGGGAGTTACAGGTGGTCCTTACCTTGCGAAACTTCAAGATGATGTTATGCGAGGAGAAGGAGAGGGATACAAAAATTACAGAAGAGCTTTGTTAGGTGGCGCTAAACAATGGAAAAAATAAACAACTAAATAATAACAATTATGGATTATAAACAAAACGACCCTTTAGCAACTTTACAAACAGGATCAAGTGAGAGTGCTAGTATGACACCTTCACCTCCACCAAAAAAAAGGAAAATAGAGAATAAGAAAAAGAAAAAGAAAAAAGGTAGTCACAATCAACATATTTTAAATAAAACACCAAAAAAATAAAAAAATGAAACTATTAACATACTTAATATACACATTACTAATAACATGTTTTTTAGCATGTGGTCCAAAACCTTCACATAAAAGAAAGATGGAATGGAAAAAACATAAACTGGAACAAAGAGACAGTATAAGAAATTATCATCCAGATTCTCTAGTTAAATATAGAGATAAAAGAGTGGCAATGAGAAAAAAGAAAAAAGATTGCTGCGCTAAATGTGGGTGCGAAACTAATAAAAACACTGAAAATTAAAAAATTATGGCAGAAGAAAAACAAGAACTATCAAGAAGAGAGCAAAGAAGAGCAGATAGAAGAGTAACTAGACACGAAAGAAAACAAGCGAGAATAGATAGAGTACAACGTAGGGCAGAAAGAACTGGAGATCCTACAGGGCATTTAGGTGAAAGAGTACAAAGAATCCAAAATAGAAAAGATAAAATCGGTGAAGGTGCTGATCGTTTCAGAGAAAGCTGGCAACGAAGAAGAAGTGAAGTAACAGGTATGGAAACAGATCCTGATGCATTTAAAAGTAATACTTCAGGCGCTAAACCAAATGGTGATACTACACCTCCACCTCCACCTACAGAAGTACCAGAAGGAGTACCTACTGAAGGAGCAGGTTCATATGGGCATGAAAAAGCAACCACATCAATGGGTAAACTTTCCCTTGGTAGTGATGAAAGAAAAGCTGAGTATGATAGAAGAGGTTGGGCATATGATGATACTATAGCAGGTGATCACAAAGGTGCTTACAAAGCTAAAAAAGACAATATATACACTACCGCCGGCGCAGCACGTGATCAACATAATAAAGAAGTTACAGCGAGGTTGGAGAATAGATTTAGAAAAGCAGCTGGTTTATAATAATAACTAAATATAAAAATCATGCCAACACAAGAAGAATTAGATGCATTAGCACAACAATACCCTGGACTTAAAAAATACAAAGCCACATCAGGGGGTAACATAGAGAAAAAGACAGGTGGTGGCGGCGAGAAAGCTTTTAAAAGAATGATGCAAAACAAGAAACAAGGGGGTAATGATGATTTTCTTGGGACTGATAAACACCAAACAGAAATGTTAGATTTGGATAATAAAAATGGTCATCCATTGGGTGATTTTGGTGGTTCGAATGCAGAGGATGCTGCAATGGCAGAGAAGTGGAAAGGTCAAGAAGGTTTAAGTGGTTTTGATGGAGAACCCGAGGATCCCAATCGATTTAGAACAAGCGCATATGATGTTGAAGCCGCAAAGAGGAGAGGAGCTTTAGATGAGGAGGGTAGGTTTAAAGAAAGTGAATTAGGCGATGATCAAGGTCCACCAGATGGAGATAGCGCTATTGAAAAGAAAGGTGGAAATGAAGCAATAATGCGTGATCAACAACACTTTGGGGAAAAATTTGCCGCTAGACAGCTTAGTCCAGAAAGTATGGATAAATCAGGTTTTGAAGGTACTACTAGTCAAAGAAGTAAAAAACCACCAGTTTCAAGAAAACAAGCTAGACAAGATAGAAGACAAGCTAGACGAAATAGAAGAGCACAAAGAAGAGCAGGAAGGAAATAACAACTAAATATAAAAATTATGCCAAAAGTAAACGGAAAAGAATATCCATACACAAGGAAAGGAAAAATAGCTGCAGAAAAAGCTAAAGATGAAAATAAAGGAAAGCAAATAAACCCTGATAAATTGTTTAAAAAACAAATAAGACAGGAAGCTAGGGAAAGATTTAAAGGCGGGCAAATAATAAAAAAGCACAAATTTAAAAAGAAAAGAAAAGAAGAGTATAAAAAAGCTTGGGAGGAAGGATCATGGCAGGATTAGCAGGAGGTTTCGCAGGAAACAAGAAAAGAAAATTAGAAGAGCAAAAAGAAGCAATTCGACAGCAGATAGCTAAACTAGAAAGTATGAGTGATGAAGAGAGATATAATCATGATTACGAACTAGGAAGTGTAGAAGGAGATGTAACAGAAAAGTTAGGATATTTAAATGCTGAATTAGATTCACTTAGTAAAAAAGAAAACTTTAAGCTCCCAAAGCAATAAAATATTTGATGAAACCAAAATAATGTGACTAGTTCACAGATGTTTAACCAATAAATACCAAAATTATGACGTATTATTATTATAAGACCACTAAAACGTGGAATGGTCAACCACAGTATATCCAGAAAACAAAAACCGAAGATGAGACTATAGAATTATGGAAACATCTTGCAGATAAAACAAATTGGAGAATAGTCCAATTACCAAATGGATACTATCAAACTGAATACCGAGACATCGAAAAGAAAGACGATTGGTACGATGTTACAAGACGTGAAACAATAGAAAGTGCTGAAGCTGCTATCGATGGTAGTGTAGAGCATTATAAAAAAAGGATAGATTTCATAAAAGGTCCTAAAGTTGTTAAAACGTTTAAATAACTAATAAATTAAATTTAATCAAATGGAATATAATCAACCTAGTCAAATCGTTAAAGATTTGAATTTTGGTAGCGATGCCAAAAATAGAGTAGTTTTAGGTGTGGATAAACTAGCTAAGGCAGTCAAATCCACCCTAGGCGCCTCTGGTAAATGCGTAGTATACGAAGATGCCATGGGCCAACCGGTGATAACAAAAGACGGTGTAACGGTAGCAGAATCCGTTGTCTTATATGATCCGGTTGAAAACATGGGTGCCACATTAATCAAAGAAGCAGCTAAAAATACAGTAAAAGAAGCTGGTGATGGTACAACTACAGCAATTGTTTTATCAGAAGCATTACTTAAAAATGTACAGCATGAGAAAAATCATAAAGTCTCTATTAGAGAAATTAAAGAAGGTATTAACACAGGGCTGGAAAAAATTAAAAAATATCTTGATAATACCAGTTCAGAGGTTAAAGGTAGCCTTTTGGAACACGTCAGTTCAATATCATGCAATAACGATAAAGAACTTGGCAGCATTATTGCGACAGCTTACGAAAAAGTAGGTAAAGATGGTGTTGTTTTAATGGAAGAATCTGACACAGAAGAAACATATATTGATATTGTTGAAGGTGTGCAATTTGATTCTGGTTTAATATCACCACATTTAGTTACAGATAAAGAAAAACATCGCGCGGAACTTGAAAATCCATGTGTTTTAATTATAGATGGTGATGTTCCTAATATAAGAAAAATTCAAAACGTCCTTGAATTTGTAATAAAAGGCAAAAGAAGTTTGTTAATTGTTGCAGGAATGGAACAGCAAGCAAAATCAGCGCTTTTAATGAACAAAGTTAAAGGAAATATTAACATAAATATAGTTGATCCTCCTGGTTTTGGGCCAACAAGACGTGAAACAATAGAGGATTTAGCTATTTTAACCGGTGCAAAACTAATAAGTGAAGAATTAGGTGATGATTTAGAACTTATTGGACCAGAATCACTTGGTCATATTGACAAAGCGGTTACAGATGACAGCCACACTGTGCTAACAGTTGGCAAAAAACCGAAAATGTTAGATGATAGAATAAAGGAAGTTAAAAAACAACTCAAAAATGAGAAAAATCCATTCCTTAAAACAAAAATAGAACAAAGATTAGCAATGCTTTCTGGTTCTGTTGGTTTAATTAGGGTTGGTGCTAACTCAAAAATTGAATTAAAAGAGAAAAAAGATCGCGTAGAAGATGCAATTTATGCAACAAAAGCCGCTTTAAAGGAAGGAATTGTTCCTGGTGGTGGAATTGCTCTTTTAAACGCTGCAGATAGTATGAATGCGGAAAATATTGGGGAGAAAATACTAGCAGAGGCCATAAAATCTCCATTTATTACCATAATGGCAAACGCTGGTATTGAAAACTACGAAACACCTACCACCAAAGGTGTTGGTTTTAACGTAATTTCCGGGAATACAGTTGACATGGTTAAAGCTGGAATCGTAGACCCCGTCTTAGTTACTAAAACCGCATTAAAAAATGCAGTAAGTGTGGTTAATACGATTATTTCTGCAGATTGTGTAATTTCTAACGTAAGAATTGATCGTGAAGGCAGTTAATTACTATATTGTTGTTAAAAATATTAAACAAACAAAAAAAGTAGGTGGTTTACTGATTACTGATGTTGTAGATGATGAAAGTAGGTATAATAAGGGAAAAGTAGTTAGTGTGGGTAATCTTGTCGAGGGCATTAAAGAAAATAATGTTATATATTATGATAAACATGCTGGTCATAGCATAACATATAAAGATATATTGTACTATGTTATCAAAGTTGGTGATGTGGTATTAATAGATTAAACCTAAATTCACAAACCTGAAATCACAAACCTAATCCGCTATTGAGAAATAGCATTAAATTTTGTTTAACAATTAAAATATAGAATAATGGATAAATTTTTATATATTTGTGACGCGGCTGATGATGCGTATTGCGCACCTTTAAGTAGCCTTGTATGTATGACAGTAGCAGCTGATGCTACTATCTTGATGCAATTCAAGGGAGGTACTAGTGGTGCTCAGGTTGATGCTCACGATGAAATAGCTTTAACTATTACTGCAGATAAAGAAAAAGATGTATTTGCAGGTATCGTAGCAAAAATTAACGCACATCCTAATGGCGATCCATTTGTAGTTATCTGTGATGATGTCAACTCTGTATTCGCTCACCCGGATATTCTTAGTTGTACTATTACATTAGATACATAGTAAATGAGAATTAACGCAAGTGATTTGCGTGAGATGAAAATCCTTAAGTATTACAGGCTCGTGAGAAAATGGGCCTGTAAAACTTATGATTTAAAAGACGCGGATTTAGAATTACTTATATATTTAGATTGCAAAGGAAGATTTACACGTAATGATTTTATTGATGGGGTATATACATACTCTTGGGATAAGAATAGGTGGGAGAGATTACGAAGGCATGGATGGATTGAGGCGTGGAGACACCGAAATAGAACTACAATTAAATACAGCATTTTTAAGACATCATTTAAATGCTCACAACTGATAAGTAGAATTTATAGAATTTTACTAGGTGAAGAAGATTTACCAACATCAGAAAGAAATATTTTTTATAACAATAAATCATACACAGATAAAGTTTATAATAAAGCTATTCATGATATGATTCAAGATAAAGATAGATAATTATGGCAATAAAAGGTTCATTTTTTAAAAGCAAACAAGCAGATATCGCAGGCGCGTTTAAATCAGGTCAAGCGGAAGCAGCTGAGGCTTTAGAACAAGACGAAGATAAAGAATCTACACAAAAACCAGCGGTAGACGAAAAAAGTCAAGATCAAACACAAACACCTAATGGCGGTGGTCATTGTCCCCCAGCGAATGGTGGTGGAGGCGGTGGTGGTAAAGAAAGAAGGGGATTATTCGCTAGAAAAGAAGGTGGAACAAGAATGGGTAATCTTTTACGTAGCATAGGTAGTGTTTTTACAAAATCAAAAGGATAATAAATAAATAACAAATTATGGCAACATTAACACCAACATTAACATTAACAAGTTCAGATGTAAGTTCTGATACTTTATCATTGTCTGTGACAGATAGTTTAACAGTGGAATCACCAATGATTAATATATCAACAATAACAGCAACAACTACAGGTAATGCGAGTATTATACTTCCAAACATAAATGCTTCTAGATATGTTTATTTAAAACATACTGGGGTAAACTCTGCTGGATCAAGTTCTGGTAGTGATAAGGTAAAAGTTGAAACAGCTGATGGAACAGCAATAATGGAGTTGAAATCAGGAGAATTTGCATTTTTCCCTTATTTTGCCCAAGGTAGTTGTTTACTACAATTAGAAACAGACGCAAATACAGTACAAGTAGAATACGCTTACTATACTAGATCGTAATGAGCAAAATTCTAGCAAAAATATTTGGCAATGCCGGAGGTAGCGTGTTACAGAAACTATCCGGTGTAGCTGATAAATTTATAACAACAGGTGATGAGAAAAGAGCATTCCAAAAAGATATGGAACAAATTTTTCTTGACGCTGAGGCAGCAATGCAAAAAAATGTTACTGAAAGATGGAAAGCAGATCTTGAACATGGTAACTGGCTAACAAGATCAGTACGTCCACTGGTCTTAATCTTTTTAATTATATCTACTGTAATCATGGTATTTATTGATAGTGGATCAATAAATTTCAATGTCGAACAAAAATGGACCGATCTTCTACAACTTGTCCTTATGACAACAATCGGTGCTTATTTTGGCGGGCGAAGTGTGGAAAAGTTCAATCAATTTAAAAAGAAATGAAATGGCAAGAATTAGTAAGTATACTAAAGATAGTACGGTTGAAAAAACTGACAAGCTTATAGGCTCAAATGCAAATGGTACAACTGCTAATTTTACAGTAGAAGATATTGCTAGATTTTTTAGAGAAACAAATTTTGTCGGCAATCCAGATCAAGTCACATATTATTACGATGGTAACCAATCAACTGGTTATCTTGATAGTCCAAGTGTAACAAATTTCGAAAGTTCAAGTACTAGAACAATCCGTTTTAGTATATATTCATACGGTAATACATCAGATACAAGAGCAGATTTCCTTGAAACATTTTCAGGAAGAACAACATTATTAATTAATGTTGATGATCCTAATAATTTCATGGTTGCTAAAGTTACTAGTGTATCTACTTCTGGTAACTATAAAACTTTTACCTTTGCAGCTCCAGAAACTGGGAAAGGTAGTTTTGTATCAGGTAAAGTATATGCATTTATGCTTCACCCATCTTCACCTGGAGATATCACAGCTGTAACCTCAGCAACAACAAATCAATTAACAGTAGCAAACGGAACTGGTCCAGAACCAGCATTAACTATAGTAACAGGTGCTATTGCTGATAGTGGTACTGGTTTAGCTACAGCAGATCAAATACATACATTTGTTACAGGACAAACAGATACAATAGCAGCAGCAACAACTGGTAATGCTGCAACTGCAACTAAAATAGCTAGTATAACAAATAGTGATATAGTTCAACTTACATCATCACAAACACTTACTAACAAAACATTAACCTCACCTGTATTTAACACAGGTGTCTCAGGTACAGCTATAAAAGATGAAGATAACATGTCTTCAGATTCAGCAACACATCTCGCAACACAACAATCAATAAAAGCATACGTAGATACAAAAGTAACCGCAGAAGATTTAGATTTTCAAGGTGATAGTGGTGGTGCTTTATCTATAGATTTAGATAGTGAAACATTAACATTAGCTGGTGGCACAGGTTTAACATCCACTGGATCAAGCAATACTATGACTTTTGCTGTAGACGCCGCGCAAACAGGTATAACATCAATTCTTAATACAAGTTTAGTCACAGGTCGTGACGCGGATAATCAGATAAAATATAGTACAGATGATGAGATAATCTTTAGAGTTGCTGGAGGTGATGATGTTACTATGAAAGCTTCCGGTGAAATAGAAGCAACTAGTTTAGATATTTCAGGTGATGCTGACATTGATGGAACATTAGAAGCAGATGCATATACAGTGGATGGTACAGCTTTAAATGAATATATTGCTGATACAGTTGGTGCAATGGTTAGTTCGAATACAGAAACTAATATTGCAGTAACATATGAAGACGGGGATAATACTTTAGATTTTGTCATTGGAACACTTAATCAAGATACAACAGGTACAGCTGCTATTGCAACCACAATTACTGTTGCAGATGAATCTTCTGATACTACATGCTTCCCATTATTTGCTACTGCAGCAACTGGTAATCTAGGACCTAAATCTGGTAGTAATTTAACATTTAATTCTAGTTCAGGGTTATTAACAGCAACTAGTTTTGCAGGTGCATTAACAGGTGATGTTACTGGTAATGTGAGTGGTACGGCAGCTACGGTAACTGGAGCTGCGCAAAGCAATATAACATCTTTAGGTACACTAACTACTTTAACCGTTGACAACGTAATTATTAACGGAACCACAATAGGGCACACAGGAGATACTGATTTAATGACAGTTGCTAGTGGTGTTTTAACTGTAGCAGGGGAAGTTGATGCAACATCACTTGATATATCTGGAGACGCAGATATTGACGGAACACTAGAAGCAGACGCTATAACAGTTGGTGGTACTGCTTTAAATACAGTTATAGCAGGTGTTACAGTAACAAATGCAACTAATTCAGCACATGTTCTTGTAACTGACAACGAAAGTACATCTGAAAATAATTTAATTACATTTGTTGAAGATGGAACAAGCTCTACTGGTAATGTAGGTCTTGAAATGGATGGTAATTTAACATATAATCCATCAACAGGAAATTTAACAGCTACACAATTAACAGGTACGTTACAAACAGCAGCTCAAACAAATATAACTAGTTTAGGTACTTTGACCGCTTTATCAACAGGTACGATAACATTAGCAAATGATACAAAAATTAGATGGTCAAGTGATGATGTTTACATAGATGGTACAACATCAACTGATCATATTGGTTTTGCTGTTGGTGGTAGTCAAACAATGAGTTTAACACAAGCTAAAGGTTTAGAATTTATTGATGGGGTAAAAGTAGTATTAGGTACTGGTGGTGATGGTGAAATATATTCCTCATCAGATGATTTAATAATAGCTAACGTAACATCAGACGAAGATATTATATTTAAAGGAAATGATGGTGGAAGTACAATTACCGCATTAACTTTGGATATGTCAGAAGCCGGCGCGGCTACATTTAATAATAAAATAGTTGCAACTGAATTAGATATTTCAGGTAATGTTGATATTGATGGAACATTAGAAGCCGACGCGATTACAGTTAATGGTAGTGCGTTATCAAGTGTTATCGCAGGAACTACCGTAACATTAGCATCAACAATTACAGTTAGTGATTCAACTGCTAATACAAACTTCCCAGTTGTTTTCCACGACGAATCAAATGCTCTATTAGATGATACAGGAGCTTTACGATATAATCCTTCAACTGGTACATTATTAGTACCTAACTTAAATGTATCTGGTACAACTACCCAGGTTAATACAGTTACTATGGAAGCTGCAAACGCAGTTGTGTTTGAAGGTGCTACTTCTGACGCATACGAAACTACATTATCAATTGTAGATCCTACAGCAGACCATACACAATATTTAATAAATCAAGGTGGTTATATACCGGTTTTAGCGGCTGCTACAACTACAGCAATAACTTCAACACCAGCAGAATTAAATCTTTTAGATACAGCAGCAGCTAACACAGTTGTAAATTCTAAAGCTGTAATATACGGGTCAAGTGGAGAACTTGCAGGTACACTATCTACAGCAGCTCAAGGTAACGTTACATCATTAGGTACATTAACTACTTTAACAGTTGATAATGTTATTATAAATGGAACTACAATAGGTCATACAGATGATACAGATTTATTAACATTAGCAAGTGGTGCGTTAACTGTTGCGGGAACAATAATAGCCGCGGGTGGTTCGAGTAATAATAATGATGATGCTAATATATTAACATTAAACGCTAGCCAACATGCTAGACTTTTAGTGGATACTTCTTCTACAAGTGGGCATAGAGCAAGTTTAGTATTAGAATCTAATAGTAATGAATTAGTTCTTGGAACAACGGGTAGTGTGTCTGAATTAACGTCTGTTGGCGCTTTAACAATCACGTCTAGTGCCACAACTTTTACAGGTAATGTTATATCTAAAGATACTTTTTATTTAGAAAATGGTAGTGGAAACAGATGGCAAATGCTATTTGACACTAATGCTTTTAATTTAAGATATTATAATGGTAGTAGTTGGAGCGCAGATGCTTTCGCTATAGATACATCAAATAACGCAACTTTTGCAGGTACGATAACAAGTGGAGATATAATAGGATCGGGTGCAGATTTAACTTTATCTCACTCAGGCGGTCCATCTGTATATTTAAGAAGAGACGATACAAGTACAGAAACTGATAATAGTTTAGGTGCTATTTATTTTCAATCTGATGATCCAACAGATGGAACATTTAATACAGGTCCATATATTGAAGCTAAGGCTGGTGCTAATTGGGATAGTAGTAGTTATCCAGGTTATTTAGTATTTAACACCAGAGACACAAGTGGGGGACATACAGCAGCATTAACATTAAATAAAGATGCGTCAGCAACTTTTGCAGGTGATGTGACAATTTCTGGTGGACATTTAGGTTTATCAGGTTTCCCAAGAACAGATTTACATGCAACATGGAACCAAATGTTTATTGGATCAAAAGGATCTTTAATATCAGAAAATGGTAGTGGTGGTATAGCTGGCATGACTATTTCAGATAACTTATATATAGATTCTGATACAGGAACTTATGCTTACTTAACAACAAATGAAGCTAGTCAATTAACACAAGAAGCTGGTGTACTTACATTTAAACAAGCCGCGTCAGGCACAGCTGGTAACGCACCAACATTAACGAGTAGATTTGTGATAAATGCTGATGGTACTGTTTTATTTTCTGGTGGTACTGTGGAAACATCAGGTGTATTTGCTGCAGGAAATGGAGCTGTCGGTGCTCCTGCATTTACATTTGCAAGTGATTTAAATACTGGAATATACAGAACTGGTGCTGATAGTATAGGATTTGCAACTGGTGGTTCTCTTGCTTTAACTATAGCAAATAACGATGCAACTTTTGCAGGACAAATACACGTTGCTGAAAGAATAGTTCATACTGATGATACAGATACATATTTAAGATGGCTTTCTGATAACCCTCATTTTGTTGTTGGTGGTGTTACTGTTTTAGATTTACAAGCTGCTGAAACATCTTTTACTGGAGATACTTTTACATTTGCGTCAGCTAATTCTACAGATCCATTAGTTAATATAAAAAATACTACAAATGACACAAATGGTGCTAGATTAAGATTCACTAAAGATAAAGGAGCTGCAGGAGCAGATGGTGATATTATTGGGCAAATTGAGTTTGTTGGTGATAATGCAGCTCAAGAATTAACAGATTTTGCAAAAATAGAAGGTAGTATTGAAACAGCCGCTGATGGTACTGAGGGAGGTCAATTAAAATTGGGCGTTGCAAGTCATGATGGTGAAATGAATTATGGTTTAGTTCTTACTGATGGAAGTGCTGAAGATGAAGTAGATGCTACTATAGGTAATGGAGCTGCTAGTGTAACAACTGTATCAGGTGATTTATCTATATATAATAAACTAACATTTAGACATAATGATAACCACTATATACAAAGTGGTACAAACAACTGGGCATTTAAAAATAATAGTGGTACTTCAGCTTTATTATTAACTACAGGTGGTGCTGCAACTTTTGGAGGTGATGTAGAAGCCCCAGGAATATATGTTGGTTCTACAAATACTAGTTATGATTTTTATAATAATGGAACTACATATTTAAATGGTGCAACAACAGTAGATGCTGCATTTACACAATCGGGTAATGCGGCTTCAAGTTTTTCAGGCGGACTAGTTGTTAATGAAGGTAGTAATGATGCTGATTTTAGAGTTGAGAGTAATAACAATGCATACATGATTAGAGTAGATGCTGGAAATGATAGAGTCGGAATTGCAACTCAATCACCATTAGTTCCTTTGCATGTCACTGGAAAAACACTTATTATAGACGAAACAAATCCTGCTGGTGACGGGGGAACTGATAGCGGCGGATCATTAGTTGTAGAAGGTAGAAGAGATGGTGGCGCGAATGTATTAACATTAAGAGCTAGAGATGATAATGCAGCCTCAAGTGCTTTACCTGATGGTCAAGGTCCAGTTATGCAATTCCAAGGTTGGGATGGTAGTGATTTTGCAAAAATGGGTGCTATAACTGTAACCGCAGATGGTCAAGCTGTTGCTAATAGCGATGCACCAAGTGCTATGAAGTTTTATACAACCGCTGATGGTTCAGAAACACATACATTAGCATTAACGCTAGACAAATCACAAAACGCAACTTTTGAAGGGAATGTAGGCGTTGGAACAGCCCCTGCTAAACCTTTACATATTTCTAGTGCAGATAATCAACCTTTACGAGTTGAATCAACAGATGCTTACTCAGGAATAGAAATAAAAGATAATGGAAGTTCTACATTGCCACCATTAATCTCAGCTCTATCAGACGATTTTATTTTTTATGGTGGACATGGTAGTACAAGGCCAGCAATTATGTTTATGGATTCTTCTACTGGCAGTGTTGGAATCGGAATTACATCTCCAGCAGGAGTATTAGATATATCTAGTGGTTCTTATTCAGCTACTAAACCTGCTATTATGCTAGGTGGAGATATTGATACTACGGGAGCTGGAACCAGAACAGATAATACTAGAAAATACTCATCAATAGTTGGTTATCATTATAGTAATGAAGAACAACCAATTGGTATTCTTAGTTATGATTGTCAAAGTGATTCGCTAGCATATATAAATTATGGAATACCTTCAGGTAATTATAATGCACCTACTGCACATAGATGGTGGACAGCAAGTAATTCTACTACTACTACTGGAACAGAAAGAATGAGGATTGATGGTTCAGGAAATGTTGGAATTGGACTTACAGCCCCAGATAATAAATTAGAAATTCAAAATGATGCTGCAACATCAATTCCTTTGATGTTAACAAATAGAAATGAAACCGATAATGATTATACTGTAATAGGATTTAAAAATCAAGATCCAGATAACGATGCTGGTTATGCTCCTGTATATATAGGTACAAAAGCAACAGACGCTTCAGAAAGACAAAATTCATTTATTGTTGCTGTATCAGATACAGATAATGTTGATCTTGCTAGTGATATAAGATTAACTATAAACAATAGTGGTAACGCAACTTTTGCAGGAGACGTAACTATGAGCACTGGTTTATATCCAGATGCTAATGATGGTGCTGAACTTGGAAATGCTTCATTAGGATTTTCAGCTGGTCATATGGGTGAACTTCATATTGATGATTATATATACCATAAAGGAGATACAGATACATACATATACTTTACAGATAATACACAAACATTCAGAACTGGTGGTAGTGATAGGTTTAGTGTTAGTGGTGATGTTAAAGTTTTAGGTACAACAGATTTTCATATACCAACTGGTAGAAAATTATGTTTAGATGGTGGTGGTACTACATATCTAACTGAAAGTTCTGATGGTGTTATAGATTTTTATGGTGATGGTGTACAACTATTTACAACAAAACAAAATGGAACACAAAGTGAAGTTGTA
>Ga0310344_10001732_pt1 | contig 16553 bp, 12 predicted proteins | sample HC15DNA20200_MG_FD_203801 | JGI IMG/M metagenome (GOLD analysis project Ga0310344, IMG submission 203801) | Marine microbial communities from station ALOHA, North Pacific Subtropical Gyre - HC15-DNA-20-200_MG | ecosystem: Environmental > Aquatic > Marine > Oceanic | place: Pacific Ocean: North... | reverse complement strand
AAAATAAATATCATCGAATGGGGCTTCAGCTGGATTGAAGCCGATATAGGAGACGCTAAATCCGGGAGGAGCGATGTGCCAATCTTTACTCAAAGGATCATTTGAATCTTTAACTCTCTCCAAGTCGAAAATGCTTAAACCAGTTATATCAATTTCGTCGTTTTCGTACATTGCCATCGCCTGGCCACCTGCTAAATTCATATGTACCTGATCTAGCTTCGCAGGCTCTTTATAAAACTCGTCAAATCTTTCTAGTATTATCCGTTCGCCTATCTTGTATTCTTTCAACTTAAACGGGCCACTACCATTGGGCTTGTCGGTCCAATTTGGATTAGCCATCACCTGACTCGAATCAACCACGAATGCTGTCGGGTATGTCAGCTTCGCTAAAAAGTAAGCCTTTGGAGCATCAATCGTAATTTGCAAAGTGGTATCGTCAATTGCTTTGACACCGTCCACCTGTGTAGACTCGCCTTCTAATACTTCTTTAACTCCAACAATATCTGAAAGATAGGTGGCTGCAGTAGGAGATGCAGTTTCCGGATTTGCAGCCCTGTTTATAGAGTATTCAAAATCACTAGCCGTTATATATCTACCATCATGAAATCTGGCATCTGATCTCAAATAAAATGTATATATTTTGCCATCGTCGCTAATTTCCCAACTTTCTGCTATGTCAGGAACTAGTTGCAAGTCTGTGTCTATAGTCACAAGTCCACTATAAATCTCAACTACTATGGCAGCGGATGTTGTATCTTGTGTTAGGTGTGGATCTAAAGTAGGTGGATCTGCCCACAATCTACGAAAAATGCCACCTGATCCAATCTCAATATCAGTAGATTTGTCAGATTCAAGCTTAGTCACAGAATCTTTTTCTTTGGCATTTGAAGAATCTGACTTCCCATTACTAGGTTCAGACTTTTCAGCAGCAACAGTTGGCACGAGTCCCGCATTATTGGCAACTTCATTAGAGTCGGAATCGCCACCACAAGCTATAGAAAACAATAGGCCAATAAGTAGAAATGCTAGAAAGGCCCCTTTTATATATTTTTTTATCTGCATCAAACGCCTCTTCCTTAAGCTTTAAAACTTTCTATGTAATCTTACAAAGGATTGTTATTCGCCAACCATTGACGTGAGATATGCCTTAACAAAAGAATCTATATCTCCATCCAATACTCCATCCGAGTCAGACGTTTCATAATTTGTCCTATGATCTTTCACCATGCGATAAGGGTGTAATACATAACTTCTAATTTGGTTACCCCACTCAGGGGAAATATGTTCCCCTTTTAGCTTAGACATATGCTTAGCTTGTTCCTCCATCTCCAACTCTACTAACCTCGCTGTCAAAATACGCATAGCAATTTCTTTGTTTTGACGTTGAGATCTTTCATTCTGGCAACTTACTTTTATACCGGTTGGCAGATGGGTAATCCTAACAGCAGTTGAATTCTTCTGCACGCTTTGCCCACCTGCCCCACCAGCTCTAAAAACATCTATCTTGATATCATCAGGGCTTATAGACACGTCAACTCCCTCTTCAACTTGCGGGAGTACCTCAGCAAGCGCAAAGGAAGTATGGCGAGCATGATCAGAATCGAAAGGTGATAGCCTAACCAATCTATGTACCCCTCGTTCCGCCTTAAGATAGCCGTAAGCATTGGGGCCACTCACCTGCAAAATAACGCTCTTGATACCTGCTTCTTCACCACTCGAAACATCTAGGACATCGCTTTTTAGTCCAGAGCGTTCTGCCCATCTAATGTACATACGCAACAGCATCCCAGCCCAGTCTTGCGATTCTACACCCCCCGCACCAGCATGCAACGCAACTATTGCATTTCTATCGTCATATGGGCCAGAAAAGACCAATTTGAACTCGAGATCATTCAGTTTACCTTGAATCTGCATTAATTCAGTACTCAGGGTATCCAGCAATGAATCTTCGTCTTCTTCAATAGAGATTTCAAGAAGTTCGTGGAGTGTCCCACATCTCGACTCTAAATTTCGCCATTCTTCGACTTCTTCCTTAAGCGTAGCCAGTCGGCGCATTTTAAGCTGAGCAGCATTAGGAGTGTCCCAAAATGACGCCTCTGATGCTTCTTTCTCGATATTCTCTATTTCAGATTCTTTCTTGGGTAAGTCAAAGACGCACCAAAATGCTAGATATATTCGCCTTTAATTCCACGGTAGTACTTTTTAAATCATGCATTGGGAATTAACTCCTAAGAATTCTCATGGTATTTTAGATTATTTTGTTATGACTTTTTTGTGGCTCTGTCCAATCCTCTAACAGCTTCCCAAAGAACCACTAGAAAGATTATATCAACCGCGACAACAGCACAACAACAACTTTATCTATCATATATTTACCAAGACACTCATAGGACAATATTACTAATTCATCAGTCCTGAACATATATAATAAGGTGTACAATTTCGATGCATTAACACAAAATTCTCAAAGGAGATAATTTGATGTACGGCACAATTTTCGCAATGGAAGTCAAAGAAGGCCACAAACAGGCATTATTAGGCGAATTCAACAACCAGGGTGACCCAAACGGCATGGTTGCATGGCTTATTATGCAACCAGATAATGATGACACGCATATGAAGGGATTCGCCGTTTTCAAAGACAAAGAGACTTATCAAGCTAATGCTAATAACCCGGAACAGCACACAAGGTTCGTAAGAATCATGGAACATCTGGTTGGAGAGCCTTCATGGACAGACGGAGAGTATATTGCGGGCAATATATCCTAGATATACGATCCGTCAGTAGTTCGAGCGTACTTGGTGCAAAAACAAAACTCAAAACATTATATGAGGGCAGTAATGAGTCACATTGCCAGAATCAGTGTCGACAATATGATAGACCGATATGAAGTGCTTTTATTCGATTCTTACGGAGTGCTTGCAGGTTCAACTGGTACCCTAGAAGGTGCAGTAGAACTTGTCGATTATCTAAATCAAATCAACAAGACATATTTCATTTTGACCAACGATGCTTCTGCACTTCCTTCAACTCGATCCCAAAAATACAAAGAATTTGGTTTGAGGGTCGAGCCTTCTCAAATCATCACATCGGGGAGTTTATTGGTAGATTATTTCAGTGAAAATAATCTGATAGGCAGTCGGTGTGTTGTACTTGGGCCTCCTGACAGTGGATCTTATGTAGAGGCCGCTGGAGGTAAGGTTATGAACTACAATGAAGACTTTGAAGTAATAGTAATTGCTGATCAAGCAGGTTTCCCTTTCGTAAAAACTGTAGACACAGTCATGTCAAAACTTTTTGAGAAATTAGATGCAGGACAGGAAGTCCCTCTAATAATGCCTAATCCTGACTTGATCTATCCCGAAGGAAGTGGATTTGGAATGGCTAGTGCAAGCGTAGGAATAATATTTGAAGCCGCACTAGGCCTTAGATATCCCACTAGAGAAGAACTTAAATTTGTGCGTTTGGGGAAGCCGAACAAGGCTATTTACCAGGAAGCTTTTCGGCGCTCCGGAACGCTAAATATGGCAATGATTGGAGATCAACTTGAAACTGATATACTGGGAGCGAATCAGTTTGGAATAGACTCCATATTAGTTGATACTGGAATATCCAAATCAGGAGCCTCTATATCAGAGCCCAATCTCAGGCCCACTTACCTGCTGGATAGTATATTCCCATCTGATAATTAATAGAAATCCTAATAAATCACCCTATACAAAGAAGGAACAACACATGCTAGATTTACTAATAATTAATGGACTAATCATTGATGGCACTGGTAATCCAGGCTTTTATGGCGCAGTTGGGGTAAAAGACAATAAAGTACAAATTATGAGGGGCAACGTTTCTGACGTTGAAGCCTCTCGCACTATAGATGCAAAAAATCATGTTGTTAGCCCCGGATTTATCGATATGCATTCTCACGCCGGATTAGTCATATTGTCAGAACCCGAGCATCACCCAAAAGTACGTCAAGGAATAACAACGGAACTAATTGGGGTAGACGGCAATTCTTATGCTCCATTTAATTCTCACGATGATTTTCTAGAATTTGTAGAAATAAATTCCGGATTAGATGGAAATCCTCCTCTCCCTGGTCAGTGGTCTACAGTAGAACAATATTTGCAAATGTTTGACCAGAAAACGGCGGTAAACATAGCCTATATTCTTGGCAACTCACCAGTTCGAATAAACGCTATTGGATGGGATGACAAACCTGCCACTACCAAAGACATTGCCAATATGAAATCAATAATCAGGGAAGCTATGGAGGAAGGTGCTTTTGGCCTGTCCACAGGACTAGATTATCCGCCCGGCAATTTTGCCACGACGAATGAGTTAATCGAATTATCAAAGGAAGTAGCGGATCTGGGCGGGTTTTATCACACCCACGTTAGGTACAGAGCAGGTGATCGCTTCTTGGATCCATTCAACGAAGCCTTAGATATTGGAAAGCAAAGCGGTATACCTATTCACATAACACATTTCTACCAAGCTTTGCCCAGTCGTGGAGGTGGTCATCGTATGCTGCGCTTGGTAGAAGACGCAGTCGATGGAGGGCAAGACGTCACATTCGACAGCTATCCATACACTATAGGAAGTACACGTATCACAATAGTATTCCCTGATTGGACACATGACGGAGGCACGAAAACACTAAGACAGGTGATGAGTTCGGAAGAAGGAAGAAAGCGATTACGTGATGAAGTGGTCCCACGGGCGCCTAGCTGGGACGATATGTGGCTTACATATTTCAAACAGCCGCAAAATCACCAATATGAAGGCCTTTCCATCGCGGTTATCGCCTCCTTGCGGAACCAACATCCGATAGACGCCTTATGCGATATTCTCCTGGAAGAAGATTTACAAACTAATTACGTAACTGCAGCGACCAACGGTAACACCTTACCGGCATTTGTTACCCATCCACTATCCATGGTCGGTAGTGACGCAGTTTTGGTCGGAGACTTCCCTAGTCCTAGAACTTACGGGTGTTTCCCCGTGATACTAGCGGAATACGTCAGAGAGGAACGACAAATGTCACTACCAAGTGCCATACGGAAAATGACTTCTTTTCCAGCACAAAGACTAGGTTTGAACGACAGGGGCATCTTGAGGGACGGAATGAAAGCAGACATTACAATTTTTCATCCAAACCAAGTTCAAGCACCCGCGACTCGAACCGAGCCGAAACAATTTCCAATCGGTATAAACTATGTGATAGTCAACGGAACAATCGTTATCGATGATGGAAACCATACCGGCGCCTTACCAGGACAAGCATTGAAGAAATAGTCCCATGAAACCTAATAAGGAACGTCTTCCTCTAAATGAAACACTCAACGCACTTCCCACAGAATGGCAGGAAGATCCTTTACCGGCCATAAAATGTTTACTGGAAGACCTATCAAAAAAAATAGTCGTATTGGATGACGATCCTATCGGCACGCAAACTATCCGAGAAGTTGCCGTTCTCACGGAATACTCTGTTGAACGACTGACAGAAGAGCTTTCCAGTGCATCTCCGGCATTTTTTATTCTTACTAACACTAGAAGTATGAGTGCAGCGGAGGCTTATTCTACAGTCTGGGAAATAAGTAATAATTTAACTAAAGCTTCTATAGCTGCGGATATGGATTTCCTAATCGTCATCAGAAGTGACTCCACTTTGCGGGGACATTTCTACGAGGAAATACAGGCTGTGAGGGATGGATCGGGAAAGGACTTCGACGGTTGTATATTTGCCCCTTTTTTTCTAGAAGGCGGCCGATTCACTATCGAAGATAATCATTACGTCAGAGAAGGAGAATGGCTCACACCAGCCAGCGACACAGAATTTGCAACAGATTCTTCATTCCCATTCTCTACTTCTCATATTCCAACTTATATCGAAGAAAAAACCAAAGCGGATATCTCAGCAGCTTCAGTCAACATGATTTCTCTATCTCACTTCCGCCTAGAGGGTCCTGAAAAAGTCGCTCAAATATTATCGAGCCTATCCAGTAATGACATGTGCGGGGTCAACGCAACAGCCATGAGAGATATGGAGTTGTTAGCACAGGCATATTTAACAGTAACCAAAAAGCGCATACTTGTTAGGACCTCTGCTTCTTTTATAAGAGCGCTGCTCGGACAATCAGAATCCCAAATACTTGGAGCTGAAGTTCTAGTAAACGATAATAAAATGGGAGGACTCATTGTAATCGGATCCCATGTGCCACGCTCGACATGCCAGATGCAACATTTATTAGAAAATAACCATCGCCTTGTGCCAGTAGAAATTGACGTTTCCAAATTACTAGATCAAAAAGAAAACCATTCTGAAATATCAAGAGTAAGACTACTTTTGACCAAAATATTGGTCTCAGGCTCAGATGCCGTTCTTTTTACCAGCAGAACCTTGATATCAGGAGATTCTCATTCGTCTAACCTTGAGATAGGCGCCCAGATATCTTCTAGTCTTTCAGAGCTAGTTAGGTCACTACGTGTATGTCCTAATTTTATGGTGCTCAAGGGAGGCAGCACTGCAAGTAGAATCGCTTTAGATGGACTTAATATCAAAAGAGCATGGGCAATTGGTCAAGCAGCGCCTGGCGTGCCAACATGGCAATTAGGGCAAGAGGCAAAGTTTCCGAATCTATCTTTGATTATCTTCCCAGGCAATGTCGGACATGTGGACTCACTCACGACCTTAATATCTGACCTACAGGAACATATTAGGAAAGCATAACTACTGTTCATAGAAATACGATCTAACCTTCATAAAGATATTGGGTTATAATTTCACTAACAGAAAATCATCATAGATTGCTATTTACATGAAACAATTAACACTAAATCCTATTCGAAAGGTCGAAGGCGAAATACAACTACCGGGATCAAAAAGTATGACAAATAGGATTCTTCTTTTGTCTGCTCTGGCCTCGGGGACTACAGCCGTGTCAAACCTTTTGAAAAGCGACGACACTGACCATATGCTTAACGCCCTCTCATCTGTTGGAGTCTCAATAGATAGAGATGACAAATACACACACTGCACTGTCCACGGCTTGGCCCGACCATTTTCCGTGAGTGAAGTAGAACTCTTCTTAGGAAATTCTGGAACATCCATGAGATCTCTATGCGCTTCAATGTGCCTTGGAACGGGAACCTACATACTCACCGGAGAACCCCGTATGTGGGAGAGACCTATTAAGGATCTTATAGACGCTTTAGGCCAAATCGGCGCCCAAATAGAATACTTAAGAGAAGATGGGTATCCCCCGTTAAAAATAAGCGCCAACGGATTAAACGGTGGAGAAGTATCAATTCGTGGCAACATATCAAGTCAGTATTTAACAGGATTACTTATGGCTTGTCCTATGAGCAAAAATGATACTCACATTACAATACAGGGTGAATTAGTCTCAAAACCATATATTTCTATGACGATAGACGTTATGCAAAGATTCGGCGTTGAAGTGATCAATAACGACTTCAAATCTTTTGTAATAAAAGGCAATCAAATCTACAAATCTCCGGGACAAGCCCTGGTAGAAGGCGATGCTTCTTCAGCCAGTTATTTTCTTTCCGCAGGTGCTATATCGGGGAAAATAAGAGTGAATGGTGTCGGGTCCGACAGCATTCAGGGCGACATTGCACATGCGAAGGTCCTTAAAACCATGGGCGCTTCAGTCTCCATGGGCAGAGACTGGATTGAAGTGCAACATAACAAGCTTAAAGGAATTGACATGGATCTTAATCACATGCCAGACGCCGCCATGACAATAGCTGTAACGGCACTTTTTGCACAGGGCAAAACCACGATTCGCAACATTTACAACTGGCGAGTGAAGGAAACAGATCGTCTAACTGCGATGTCAAATGAATTACGTAAAGTAGGAGCTCGGGTGACGGAAGGCGAAGATTTTATAGAAATCCTACCTCCCGAGAAAATAAACAATGCAACAATAGATACATATGACGATCACAGAATTGCAATGTGCTTTTCTCTAGCAGCTATGGGTGGAACTCCTATAACAATCAATGACCCAGACTGTGTATCTAAAACCTTCCCAGACTATTTCGACAAGTTGGCGGCCATAACCAAACGATAAGTTAATGATCCTTAGGCTTCGCTTTGGGACCAAACGTGTAATGGGATATCCCTGGATAAAGAGAAGAATGCAAGTGAACGGCCAACCAATGCTCTCTATATCTCTTCAAAATTACAGAAGAATATCCAGGTCTATAAAACGGCTCATGACGACCATTAAATCCAATAGATGTCCAGGTCGCTAAACCCCACACTTGAGTCTCGTTACCGTCGGCATACATATTCTCTAAATCCATTTTGAAATTCGAAATAAGTGGCCAAGTTTTTTCCCATTGATTAACACGCATATCTTGTGTACCAGAGGCGATTTGCATGCTGCGGCCAAATGAGACTGATTCTTTTGCAAACAAAGATTCAGCACTATCATAGTCAACCGATTGACAATAACTTTCGAATAGTGCGAACCAATTCCTAACGATCTGGTCAGATTGATGCGAACTCGTCAAAGCGGATAATCCCTTTTTTAACACAGTTTTTCAATTCAGCGTTGATTTACACCGCCAGTACTAGACAAAGTCGAATATAAGAAAATAACCAAATAGGCCGAATGTGAGGATTGAGTGGTCGGGGAGACTGGATTTGAACCAGCGACCCCCTGCACCCCATGCAGGTGCGCTTCCAAACTGCGCCACTCCCCGACTTAAGAGGAGATAGGATAGCACAGGCCTATTACCTCTTCAACACTGAAGACGTAGGTTTACTGTTAACTATTTCGTATTCTTGTCCTGAAGGCGACGACCATGGAATAAATACTGATTCGCATAACCCGCATATTCTCCAAAAAATTCCTGCGCCCAAGGTCTCATTTTACTCCGAGTCAAATTCTTATCAATAAGTTTCGGATACCACTCTCTAAGCGCCCTGTCTATCCAAACATCTACCGGGAAAGACTCTAATTTATTCAGCGAAAATAAAGTGATGCAATTCCCTACTTTGTCTCCTATACCTGGCACGGTTACCAAAGATTCAAGAGCTTCGTCGTAAGAACTTTCCTTCAAAGTATACAAATCGATCGCTCCCTCTGAAATCATATTAGCTGCAGCTGATACGTATTTGGCTCTAAATCCGAGGCCTAGTTTTCTAAGCTCCTCTATGCTGACATCAGCAAGAACATCAGCCGACGGAAATGTTCTACGTAGCTGGCCATCCATTTCAAGAGGTTCACCAAAAGTGTTAGCGATATCTTCTATATTTTTGCTTATCCTTGGAATATTGGAATTAGCCGAACATATGAAAGAAATCATGCATTCCCAGGGTTCTTGATCCAATATTCGAAGACCAGAATAATTTTGTATCGAGGAAATTATTTGTACACCCTTGCTGATTTCCTCATATATCTTTTCTAGGTTATCATCTAACCGAAGATATCTCTTTAGGAGGGGCTCTATCTCCTCTTCACATCCCGAACTCGAGTAAAATTCCAGATCATTATCTCTCTGGCGAATCTTTATTATTTGCCCAAAGAGAATCCCGTAATTCCATGAGTCATAAGCCCGCCAACGAAAGGCCTGTCCGCTATATAGTGATTCATTAAGATTAAGTCGTCCAGAAAATTTAATGATCATAATTTATAGCTAAAGTATTTTGTTGCAATTTATTAATCTCCATATTCTCAAAAGTGATCAACATAACCGGATAGAACCCAAATTTATTTGCCTAGGAGACTCTAGTCTAACCATCCCACGATTTCACTATTTAATTCTTCGAGTTTGCACGACTTTATAGTGCCGGGGGGAAGAGAATTCAAAAAAGACTTGCCATACCGCCGCGAGCTAAGCCGACCATCAAGTAAAATCGCCACACCACGATCTTGCTTAGTCCTAATCAATCGACCAAATCCTTGCCTCAAACGCAATATTGCCTGTGGAACAGAGTATTCCATAAATGCGTTATCATACAGCTCTGATCTAGCTGAAAATACAGGATCGGTCGGAACACTAAATGGCAGACGCGCAACCATAAGCACTTTAAGCACATCTCCAGCAAGGTCAACACCCTCCCAAAAACTAGAAGTCCCAAGAATAACTGATCTGGGGTTTTCTATAAATCGCCTTATTATTTGCTGTGGTGATCCATCACTCCCCTGCGCCAGCACAGTTATCCCTGTTGCTGCAAATTTTTGACGAAGAGACGTTGCAGTCCTACGTAGTGAGGCATATGACGTAAAAAGAGCCATTGAATGCCCTTCTGCAGCAAGAGTAGCATCCGCAATAGCATCTGTAAGAGCACTTTGATAGTCTGCAGAATTGGGATCAGGCATATCACTTGGAACACATATTAGTGCTGATCTAGGATAATCAAATGGAGAGCCCACCAGTAATTCGTCTGAATCTGAGAATCCCGTGCGTTCCGCTATATGACCAAATCCTCCATCAGTACTTAACGTCGCACTTGTAAGTACTACGCTTTTCTTTTGGGAAAACAGCATCTCATCTAACATGCCGCCTATATGTAAAGGCGCCGCATTCAATGATAAGTCCTGATTCCTACCCGACAATTTCACCCAATAAATATTCTCTCTGGATGGATTGGGGATAAATTCCTTCAGTCTCTCCCGAATGTCAGCATTAACTTGGCCTATTGAAGCCAACTCTAATCGCCAGAGCTCATAATCGGAAACATCCGAATTTTCCAGTCCTTCCAAAGCTATTTCAAGAGTATCCAACAAGCCATTTAATTCAGCTAGAATGATATCCAACTCTTCCCACAGTAATTCTGCGTCAGTCCATTCTTGACCTGACCTTACTCCGCTAGTGATCCTAAATTCACTAGATGTTCCTTCTTTCACAAATTTTGAAATCGAACCAAATACCGCCGCAGTTCGTTCTCTCAATCTAGGCATTAATGACATACCGGAAGAAGTTACTTTATCAATGGAAGTCTTTCTACCTTGTGAAATATTAGAATTTGTGACCAGCCTGCTGACAGTATTAAGCAGACTAGTGTCACTGCCAACTAGAGACTGAATGTGCTCCTCAACCGTAGCTTGGGTCAGGCTGAATCCCATGTGTTTAGTCGCTTCCTCTTCCAAATGATGAGCTTCATCAACGATTAGCACATCATAATCAGGAATAAGCGTCCCCGAAGACATCACATCTGACAAGAGTAAAGCATGATTAACAACTATCAGATTTGAGGCAGCGGCACGTTCCCTAGACGCTCGCAGAAAGCATGGTCCGCCAAAACTAAGACATTGTGTTGCACCCTGCGCGGAGAGACGATCCCATGGTGCCGCGGTATTTCTTCCTCCCAAATTGATCTCTGTCCTATCACCGCTTCTGGTCTTTTTTAGCCAGACCGCAAGCTTGGCAAGAAGGCGGGCTTCATCCTCATTTAGATTTTGGCTGTTGCGATACGATTCATATCTCCTTAGACACAGATAATTGGCTCTACCTTTTAGCAAACCGTATTTTAGAATTCCAAGTTCCTCATGGCCCATCTCTTTAATTACATCCAGAACTAATGGAATATCCTTCTTAACCAATTGTTCTTGTAAATTTATAGTGTTCGTTGATATTACTACTCTCTTGTGATTTTTGAGGGCATATAGTGCAGCTGGCAAAAGATAGGCCAGTGATTTCCCTACCCCTGTGCCTGCCTCTGCTATAAGACGTCCTCCGTCATTAATGGATTCAGTTACAGCCATAGCCATTTCTTGTTGTTGAGTTCGATAATCGAATCCATCCAGTATTTTCACCAAGGGACTGTCTTCTCCGAGAAGACTGGATATCAGTTCTACATCGACCGGCTCCTCCTCTCCATCAGAATGCAAAGGGGATTCTCTTAGCAAGCGACCTCCAATGTCTAGGTCATCCAACGATCTATCTGTTTTTTCAACTATTTCCGTAACATTAAGAGACGACTGAACACCTCTCAAGAAATAGGACAGAACCCACGGAGACTTATCTGCTAACTGCAACATCGCAGATAATGTGTAAATATCCAACTCAGAAGCATCTTTTGCCAATTTCAAAAACAGCTCTTTAGTAGCAATAGCATCGTCCAGAGCCCTATGAGGTCTATCATGAGTAAGGCCAATACGGTTAGACAACCTAGATAGTGAGTATTCAGGCCAAGTAGGATGGAGAACAAAAACCATATCCCATGTATCACATTTAGGATTTGTTATTGGCATCCCCGTCTTTTCAAGAAACCTCACGTCAAACGCCACATTGTGACCTATGATAGGGGCATTCCCCAAAAATGCTACTAATTCGTTAAGAATCAGGTCAAAGGTAGGAGCATCATTCACTTGTTCCTGCGTAATACCTGTAAATTCCTTTATGAAAGTACTTAGATTACGTTCTGGATTAACAAATGTCTGAAATGTGTCTAGGATTTCGGTGCCTTGAAATTTTACAGCGCCAATTTCAATAATTGTGTCTTTATCAAAATCGAGTCCTGTTGTTTCCAGATCTATTGCGATCCATACATCCTCCAAAGGCGACGCATACCTTCCTAACAAAGTCATATACCCTCTTATAAAAGTTCTCTATACGCATTTACCCAATGGGCTCATACAGTAGTTTTTAAAATAAATATCCGATAGTCATTCTGATCATATTTTGCCAATTCAGCCGAAAAGATCTTCTTCTACTAAGCGGGATTATTTTTCAAACTATTCTTCATTTCTTCCCAGGCGGCTCTCGCTTCCTCAACAGATCCTTCATCCTCTATAGTAGTGATATCTCCGGGGTCTTGGTTAAGAACAACCGCCTTAAAGACACGGCGCATTATTTTACCGCTTCGAGTCTTCGGTAACATGTCAACAAAATTTACTTCACTTATCACAGCTATTGGGCCTAGTTCTTTTCTAACGGCCTGTAGCAGTTCTCTTTTCAGTTCTTCAGACTGAGTGTAATCATTCTTCAAAACGACAAACGCTGAAATTACTTCACCTCTTAGTTCATCGGGACGTCCTGTCACACCAGCTTCCGCTACTGCTTTATGTGTCAATAAAGCCGACTCTACTTCTATTGTTCCAATCCGATGTGCAGCAATCTTAATAACTTCATCGGCTCTTCCCGCAAACCAAACATAACCGTCTTGGTCTATGTGGGCAGAATCACCAGTAAAGTAGACTTGCTTATCAGAAATCTTACCCCAGTAATCAGAAGCGTAGCGTTTGGGGTCGCCCCATATGGTAGGCGTTAAACTCGGAAAGGGTCTGGTTACAACTAGAATACCTTTCTCATCAACCTCGCATAGTTCCCCCTCAAGCGTCATAACCGCCGTATCAATACCGGGCATGGGTATACCGGATGATCCTGGTTTTATTGGCAACATAGACAACCCGTATGGATTTCCAACCATAGGACCACCAGTCTCCGTCTGCCAGTAATGGTCTATTACAGGAATTCTATCCTGCAACACATCCTTCTGCAGCCACTCCCATGCAGGAGGATTGAGCACTTCGCCCGCACAGAAGACACGATTCAACCTTGCCAAACCAGACTTCGGAAGAGCTTCATCCCCATACCTCATCAATAAGCGTACTGCTGTCGGAGAGGTAAAAAGACCCGTCACACCGAATTCTTCTACAATCTGCCAAATCAAATCAGAATCTGGGTAATCTACCGAACCTTCAAACGCTATCGTTGTACTACCTGCAAGAAGTGGAGCATATACAATATAGCTATGTCCAACTATCCAGCCAATGTCGGAGGTTGACCACCAAACATCCGTCTCCTTTAGATCAAAAACCCACTTACCCATGCTGTGAATACCAACTTGATATCCTCCATGAACGTGTACCGCTAATTTAGGTTTCGCCGTAGTTCCAGAAGTCGCCAAGATAAATGCAGGCTCATTTGATTCCATAACCTCGTAATGCCCGCTATACCCTTCTCCTCTGGTTATGAATTGCTCCCAGGTTATGTCTCTATCTGGGTTAATGGACACGTCGCCGCCACGTTTCAGGACTATCACATTTTCGACATCTTCTCCACCGATTTCAATAGAATCATCCACTATCCCTTTAAGTGGAATATCTTTCCCTTTTCGGTAAGTTATATCAGTTGTAAACAATAATTTTGATCCACTAGCCTTAACACGATCGGCAAGTGCCCCGGCACCAAACCCGGCAAATACAACAGAATGTATTGCCCCTATACGCACAGCCGCTAGCATAAGCATCATGGCTTCAGGACATCCTGGCATGTATATCGTAATTCTATCTCCCTTAACTATGCCCATGCCCCTTAAGGCAGCCGAAATTGCCTCGACCTCGTGCAACATTTGAGCATAAGTTATAACTCGCCGCTCCCCACGTTCAGTGGCATATATAATTGCAGCATGCCCGCCCCAACCTCTTTCGACATGCCTGTCTACACAATTGTATCCGAGATTAGTTTCCCCGCCTAAAAACCACTTAAACTGTGGAAAGTCCCATTCAAATACATCATCCCATTTGCGAAACCATTGAATCTCGTCAGCTGCTTTTTCCCAAAAGGCATCTGGATCCCTTTTCCCGTCCTCAATCCATCTTTTCGCTATAGGGTTTACGGCGTCCATGTTCCTTCTCCCCAACCTGTAATTTTCTTATCAACACACAAAAGGATATAACCTAATCCGGCACTTGGCAAACCAGCAAATTTGCATGATGATATTGCCTAAAAGCCTTAAAAGGGTTCTATATGGCCTACATGTAAACCTTGAGCAGGAGAGAACGCTTTTTCTTTCAGAGCCTCAATAAGGTCAGCTTCCGTCCGTATATCACCTTTGAAGTCCGTAACACATTTACCTAATCCATGAGTCGAGTGAACATCACTCCCTCCTGTGCCTCTATATCCCAATACTGAGGCCACCTCACGAGTAAATATGTTCTCTTCATCAGTATTTGAGCCATTAGCAACCTCAATATCATCGACTAAGCCGAACAAAGGATGTGCAGATGCTTCCTCAGGGCTTTGAGGTAATTTATCAGCTTTATTGAACAAAAGGTTTACATTATAAGGTGGCTTGTTGAAAAAGTTGCGAAAAGGATGGGCAGACACCATCACACCCCCCACACTGGTAACCACTTTGCGGAGATTTTCCACTTTATGCATTCCGCTAACGTAGCTGTGCATGCCAAAAACAAGCACATGCCCTACTTCAGTTGCCACCTCAAGAGCCCTAATAACTACCAAATCGGAATCCTCAAAAGTGGAGTTAAACTCGCCATCGGACCACCCACCACCGTGTTCTGTGAGGCAAACTCCTGTAAGGCCAATCCTCTCTGCCTCATCTATAAGTTGTTGGGGAGTTAAGCTGCTATCACTGCTGCCTCTCACCGTATGTACATGTAAATCAAATAAGCCCAATAATTAAACTTCCAAATTGAAATGCCCCACTTGCTACTCCCACCCATTCTATTGGTGGCTTTCCTTTTTGGTCAATCGTATTCCCAGTTAACTAATAAAATGAGGTAGCAACCACCCAAACACGCCTATGAAAACAAACCCAAAAATTCCAATGCCGAAAATAAATCGTTTCGCTATTAATGCGATCAGTACGGAGAATGAAACCCCTATAGACAAAATCGTAAGCGTGAAGACGGCATTAGGAGACCCTAGTCCCTGGCCAGGAAATGCACTTGTGAGAACTAGAAATAGAAATACTAAAAGAGCACCTACGGCTGCCCAAAAGGGATATGATGCTGCCACCAAAGCCAGCGCAAGTATACCTGGCGAAAAATTGTTAGCTTGCCTCAAGCCAGAAAGGTTCCTTCTCACCCATAGGAACAAAACTATTTCCCCTACAACTACAAAAAAAGAAGCAACCAGCAGACCTAACATCGCCCCAGAAAAAATGAGATTTAAGATGGCAATTTCTCCACGGGACCAACGGTTCTCACCAGGTAGGCGTTAATACCTTTAGTATGGCTCAGAAGAAGTTGTATAGCACTTCCTATTTCTCTTCGGTTTACAATCGAAAAAAGACTCGGGCCACTTCCGCATAGATGTATCTCTCTAAGCCCCAGTGACTCCATTGCAAATTTATAGTCCTTGATGCCAGGATAGATTTCTTCAGCTAACCCATCAAATGCATTAAAAAGAAATTGAGGCGGGACATCCTTCCCTACTCGTATTCTCGCCTCCAACTTCCTAGTCAGAGCACCTTTAGTAAAAATTGATGCATTAGCAGCTTTAAATGCCTCTCTAGTTTTATCTTCAACGGAAATGTCAGGGGATACAATTAGAATCCATTCTAACGCGGCATCAGGCAAAGGCCTTATTTTCTCGCCTCGACCTGATGCCATAGCTGTTCCTCTGTGTAAGAAAAAAGGTACATCTGACCCAAGTTGCTCCGCAATGTTTGTAAGCTCATTTATAGGCCTTTTCAGACCCCACATATCATTCAGGGCCAACAGAACTGCCGCCGCGTCACTACTTCCCCCGCCTAATCCCGCTGCTACGGGAATTGATTTCAATATGTCGATAGTTACTCCAGCAGAATATCCGGTTGAATCTT
>Ga0310344_10001731_pt1 | contig 16563 bp, 14 predicted proteins | sample HC15DNA20200_MG_FD_203801 | JGI IMG/M metagenome (GOLD analysis project Ga0310344, IMG submission 203801) | Marine microbial communities from station ALOHA, North Pacific Subtropical Gyre - HC15-DNA-20-200_MG | ecosystem: Environmental > Aquatic > Marine > Oceanic | place: Pacific Ocean: North... | reverse complement strand
CAAATTTTTTAGCTTATACCTCATATAAAAAATATATGGCTGCTATGCACTTTTTACATTATACAATTCAAAATTGAATGAAATTACTTAAAAATACTCCAAAACTTTGGTTAAAAAAGTTTCCTTGGAAGAAAAAATCAAGCAATAAATATTCTAGGGGCAGAGTTTTAATACTTGGTGGACAGAAAAACATGATCGGAGCAACAATACTTGCTGCCGAAGCTTGTTTAAGAGTTGGAGTAGGATCCGTAAAAATCATATGTACCAAAGAAACACTTCCTATTTTATCACGAAAATTTCCATCAGTACTTAAAATTGAAATAAACAACATCTCCTTTTTGAAAAGTTTTCTTAGAAAAGAGCGAAAAACAACTATGGTAGCTTTAGTGGGACCAGGAGCTGGAAAGAGTTCTAAAACTATGCAATTTACAGAAGAAATTTTAAAACAAATTAAATATGTTATTTTAGATGCGGACTCTCTTAATTCATTTCAGAAAAAAACTAAAAAATTTTTGAAATATTTAGATAAAAACAAACTTATTACGCCTCATCGAGCTGAATTTCATAGACTTTTTCCCTCAATAAAAACAAGCCTAAGTAACAAAGAAAAGGTTTTAAAATTCTTGAAAGTGTGTAAATCAAATATTTTGCTTAAAGGAAATACAACTGTTATTGGCTCTCCAGATAAAATTATTATAAACAAATACACATCAAGTGAGTTGGCGATTATTGGATCAGGCGATGTTTTAGCAGGAATAATAGCAAGTTTAGTTGGTGATAAAAAAATGTCTCCAAATGAAGCAGCTTCTGCGGCAACATGGATACATGGAGATATTGCAAAACGTTATGGAAGAGGATTGATATCAGAAGACTTAGTTAAAGGTATTCCAAGTGCTCTACAAAGATTAAAAAAATGAGTGAATTATTGAATAAAGAACCTGTAAAAAGAGTCGAAGAATCTCTAAAAAAATTTGATCCCAATTTAAAAATAATAGTTTTAGACACGACAGCAAGAACAGCCAAGGACGCTGCGAACTCTTTAAAGTGTGAGCTAGGAGCTATCGTTAAGAGTTTGGTTTTCAAAGCCGAAGATGATTTTTTAATCTGTTTAGTTTCTGGAGACAAAAGATGCTCGTTGAATAAGTTAAAAAAATTTTTGAACAAAAAAGATGTTTCAATGTCCAATGCTGACCAGGTAAAAGAAAATACTGGTTTTTCAATAGGGGGAGTTGCACCAACGGGACACCTAAAAAAGTTAAATATTATTGTAGATAAGTCTTTAAGTAGATTTAAATATGTGTATGGTGCAGCAGGTCATCCGGATTGTGTATTTAGAATTACTTATCCCGATTTAGTTAGATTAACAACTGGGTCAGAACAAGAAATAACCGAATGAGAGAGCCAAAAGCCATTGATGTTTTTTTATTACTTCTACTAGCAGTAATTTGGGGATCAGCTTTTTTTAATATTAAAATAGCCACTTATACTTACGATACTTTTACTTTGGTTTTTGTTAGGGTTTTCTTTGCAGCATTAGCCTTGGTTCTTTGGTGTTTTTATAAAAAAATTAAAATAATGGCATTTTCAAAAGATTGGAAACCCTATGCTGCTGTTGGACTCGTCAACATTTCACTACCATTTCTACTTATCGCTTATGGCACAGATAAAGTTCAAAGTTATTTATCTGCAATTTTAATGAGCTCAACGCCATTAAGTGGTGCAATATTGGCTCATTTTTTTACATCTAATGAAAAACTTAATCTAACAAAGAGTATGGGAGTAATAGTTGGTTTTATAGGAGTTGTTATTTTATTTTTTGACAAATTAGTGATCTCAGAAAGCAATTTTATTTATGCTTTAATAATACTTTTTGCATCAACATTATATGTGATTGGAGGAATAATAACTTTAAAATTTTTAAAAAACAAAGGAAACGAAAATGTTACCACCTCTACTGTAATTTGGTCATTAATTTCTCTTTTACCTTTTTGTTTTTATCAAGAACCATGGAACAATCTAAACCCTTCATTTGAGTCAACACTATCACTTATCTATTTGGGAATATTTGCTACAGGAATTGCGTGGATGTTAAGATTTCATATTTTGACAACAAACGGATTAGTTTTTCAAGCTCAAGTAGCCTACTTGATACCAATATTTGGAGTTATATTTGGACATGTAATTATGGACGAAGAAATTACATGGAAAGTATTAGTTTCTCTTATAATTATTATTTTGGGTATATTTATGGTAAAAAAAGGAAATAAAGGAATTCAGAACGAGTAATGCCAGCAGAATCAGTTTCATCAAGTCTCCTTTCTATTGTTTCACTGTTAAGTTTTTTTATTTTTCTCTTAATAAGTAAATTTTCAAATAAAATCGGAAACGGAATTCTATTAGATCGTGATTTTGAAAAACCTCAAGCTTTCCACAAAGAATTAGTTCCAAGAAGTGGAGGATTGGCAGGGATGGTATCTTTAACTATCTTTTTCATTTTATATTATTTTTTATTTGAAGAATTTTTATTTAATTATTTTATTTTATCTATAGCTATTTTTTTCTTAGGCTTTCTAGAAGATATAAAATTCAAAATTAGCCCGAACTATAGATTAATTTTAATGATCCTTATTTTGATATTTTTTATATCCTTTTTTTCAGTTGATATCAGAGGAGTAGATGTACCTTTTTTAAGTACATGGATGAAAAACTCTGCATTTTCTATTGCTTTCACACTCTTATGTTTTTTATTTATTATAAATGGAGCTAATTTAGTAGATGGTTTTAACGGCCTGTTAACAATTCACTTACTCATTGTAAACAGCATACTTATGTTTTTAAATTTTAATAATGGCAATCATAATTTAGCTTGGATAATTACAGCCCAGATAATAATTTTGTTTTCATTTTTAGTTTTTAATTTTCCGAAAGCCAAAATGTTTATGGGAGACAGCGGATCTTACTTGTTTGGTTCTTTAGTTGCCTTTAATATTATCAAAACCAATAATTTAAATCCCGAGATATCATCTTTTTTCTTTTGTATACTTTTGTTTTACTTATTTTTTGAAGTCTTTTTCTCTTTTTTTAGAAAACTATATTTAAGAAAATCACCATTAAAACCGGATAAAAATCATCTCCATATGATTCTATACAACTTTTTAGAAAAATCTCAAAAATTTAAAGATTGCAATTATCTTAGCTCTATTATTATTAACCTGGTTTATTGTTGCTTAATCCTTCCCGCAATTTTTTTTACTGATAGTGGATTTATTTGCAGATACTTGTTTTTCTGCTTGTTGGTAATATATATGGTATTTTATTACTTGCTTTATAGTTTCGAAAAAAAACAATAGTTGTTATAATTTCTATTAAAAAATACAGCTAACAGGTTATGAAATTTTTATCTTTTTTACTCAATGGTGAAGCCAAGTTTGGAATTTGTAAAGATGAAAATATTATTGACCTTACTGAAAGGATAGAAGGAGCTGCTACTTTAAAAGAACTTATTGCGAATGGTGGCATTGCCGAAGCTAAAAAATATGCATCAAAAAATCCAGGAAATATTAGTTTAAGTCAAATTGAGTATTTACCTGTTATACCAAATCCAGGAAAAATTATTTGTGTTGGTTTAAATTACAAGGAACATGTAAAGGAAACAGGTCGTAAAATTGAGCAAAATCCAGTTATATTTTTTCGTGTTTCCGAAAGCCAAACTGCACACAATCAGCCCATTCAAAGACCTAAAGTTTCAACATATTTAGATTACGAATGTGAAATGGCAGTGATAATGGGAGAGACAAGCAAGCATGTAAAACCTGAAAATGCTTTAAAACATATAGTTGGTTACTCTTGTTATAATGAGAGTACTATCCGTGATTGGCAGCAACATACAGGACAGTTTGGTATGGGAAAAAATTTTGAAAAAACAGGAAGCTTTGGTCCACACATGGTATTAGCAGAGAATATTTCTGACTACACAAAGCTTTCAATTCAAGCTAGACTGAACGGTAAAGTAATGCAGAGTGCTAAGCTCAGCCAACTCATTTTTGATATACCTACTTTAATATCATATGTTTCTAAAGCAATACCTTGGCGAGCAGGTGACGTTTTAGTAACCGGAACTCCTGGAGGAGTTGGCTTTAAGAGAAAACCTCCAATTTTTATGAAAGATGGTGACAAAGTTGAAGTAGAAATCTCGGAAATTGGTGTACTTTCAAATATAATTAAGGATGAAATAATTTAAATTTAGATTAAATACTATTAAATTATATATATTGGGCAAGTGGCGGAATTGGTATACGCGCTAGTCTTAGGAACTAGTGCCGCAAGGCTTAAGAGTTCGAGTCTCTTCTTGCCCACCACATAATTATGAAAGTAAAGGTAATTTCAAAAAAAGGTTTAAAAGCGAGTTTGTCAGTTATAGTTGACAAAGTAACAATTCAAAAAAAATTAGATGAAAAACTTAATGATCTTCAAACCAAAGTTCAATTAAAAGGTTTTAGACCAGGAAAGGTTCCTCAAAAAGTAATCAAGGATCAGTTTGGCAAAGTAATTTATGGAGAAGTTATAGATGGAATTTTAAAAGAAACATCTACAAAAGCAATTGAAGACAACAAATTAAAAGTAGCTGGCCAGCCAAAAATTGATCTTAAAACTTTTTCTGAAGGCAAAGATCTAGATTATACCATAGAGGTAGAAACTTTACCTGACGTTAAATTAAAACCTTTGGAGAACATAAAAGTTACAGATTATGAAATTTTAGTAGATGAAAACATTGTTAAAAAAAGAATAAACGAAATTGCTAAAAGTCAACAAAACTTTTCAGATAAATTAGAACATGAAAAGGCGGAAAAAGGAGACATGGTAGTTTTTGATTATGAGGCAAAAATTGATGGAAAAAATTTTGAGGGCGGTACAGGAAAAAATATACAGATTGTATTAGGTAAAGATTTGTTTATTAAAGGATTTGACAATCAACTTGTCGGGGTAAAGAAAAATGATAATAAAACCATAATCGTTCAACTTCCAGAAAATTATCCCAAAAAAGATTTAGCAAACAGAAGAACCGAATTTTATTGCGAGATAAAAAATTTAAAAAAACCTGTTGGAACAAAAATTGACAATGAGTTTGCAAAAAAAATTGGAGCTAAAGATTTGATCGACTTAAGAAATTTAATTAAAAAACAAATATCAAGTGAATACAAAAGAAGCTTAGACGCTATAACAAAAAAAGATATATTAGATCAAATAGAAAAATCTCATGCTTTAGACTTACCATCAAATCTTGTTGATCAGGAAACAAAAATAATTTCACAAAATTTGAAAAAAGAAGATATAGAGAAACACAAGGAAAAAAATACAAAAATAGCAAAATCTAGAATAAAAATTGGAATCATTTTAAATCAAATTGCAGAAAAAAATAATTTAAAGATTAACGATGAGGAAATAAAAAAGGAAATACAGAAACAAGTTAAAAATATGCCAGGACAAGAGAAAATGGTAATGGAATATTATCAAAAAAATCCAAGCGCAATTGCCAGTTTAAAAGGGGCTTTGTATGAGGAAAAGATTATAGATTTGATTAAAAACAAAATTAAGTTAACCAAAAAGAATGTAACTTTGAATCAAGCTGAAGAAATAATAAAAAAATTTACACAAACAACCAAAGAGTCTAAAAGAAGAGATCCTAAAGAAAACCACAAAAAATCAAAAAATAAAAAGAAAAAATAGAAAAAATTAGCAAAAAGCCTCTTAAAACTGTATAAGCGATATTGTCATGATTCGCAAAATTGAAGAACATTTAAATAACCTTATTCCTATGGTTGTTGAACAAACCACTAAAGGAGAGAGGGCTTACGACATATATTCTAGGCTTTTAAAAGAGAGGATTGTTTTTTTGGTTGGCGCTGTTAATGACAATGTGGCCTCATTAGTGACTGCTCAATTACTTTTCCTGGAGTCAGAAAATCCAAAAAAAGAAATTTATTTTTACATAAATAGTCCCGGAGGATTAGTTACTTCCGGTTTAGGTATATATGATACCATGCAATATATTAGGTCGCCCGTATCTACTTTATGTATTGGACAAGCATCTTCAATGGGTTCATTTCTTTTGGCTGCTGGAGAAAAAGGAAAAAGATTTTCGTTACCAAATTCTAGAATTATGGTTCATCAACCTTCAGCAGGGTTTCAAGGTCAAGCAACAGATATACAAATACATGCTAAAGAAATTCTTTTATTGAAAGAAAGGTTGAATAAAATTTATTCTAAGCACACCGGAAAATCCGTTAAAGAAATTTCAGCAGCCCTTGAAAGAGATAAGTTTATGACTGCTGAAGAAGCAAAGGAATTCGGCCTAATAGATAAAGTTGTTGAGAAAAGAAATTGATACACAAGATACAGTATAGAACACAACTTATGCTTGCCTTCATTGAATCCAACATTTAGATTAGGAATATTGATTCGTTATGTCAGATAAAAATAATAAAAACATACTTTATTGTTCTTTTTGCGGGAAAAGCCAACACGAAGTTAAAAAGCTTATTGCAGGACCTACGGTTTTTATATGCGATGAGTGTGTAGAATTGTGTATGGATATAATAAAGGAGGAAAACAAAACTTCTTTAATAAAACATCAAGAAGGCGTTCCTACACCAAAAGAAATTTGTAAAATTTTAGATGACTATGTTATTGGACAAACATATGCAAAAGAAGTTTTGTCTGTAGCCGTTCACAATCATTACAAAAGATTAAGCCATGAATCAAAAACTAACAAAGATGTTGAACTATCTAAGTCCAATATATTGCTAGTTGGTCCAACCGGGTGTGGTAAAACTCTATTAGCTCAAACTTTAGCAAGAATTTTAGATGTTCCTTTTACTATGGCGGACGCAACAACTTTAACTGAAGCTGGTTATGTTGGCGAGGACGTGGAAAACATAATTTTAAAATTACTTCAAGCAGCCGACTATAACGTTGAAAAAGCACAGAGGGGAATTGTATACATTGATGAAGTTGATAAAATTAGTAGAAAGTCGGAAAACCCATCAATCACAAGAGATGTTTCTGGTGAGGGAGTACAGCAAGCTCTTTTAAAAATAATGGAAGGAACGATTGCAAGTGTTCCACCTCAGGGCGGAAGAAAACATCCGCAACAAGAATTTTTACAAGTGGATACAACTAATATATTGTTTATTTGTGGAGGTGCCTTCGCTGGTTTAGATAGAGTTATCGAAGGTAGAGGAAAAGGAACATCGATTGGCTTTGGTGCAAAAGTAAAGAGTCTTGAAGACAAATCAATTTCAGAAATAATAACAAAGCTTGAACCAGAAGATTTAATAAAATATGGGCTGATACCCGAGTTTGTTGGAAGAATGCCAATAATAGCCACTCTAAAAGATTTAGATGAAAAGTCTTTGATAAAAATTTTAAAAGAACCAAAAAACTCACTTTTAAAACAGTACAAAAGACTTTTTGAGTTTGAGGACGTTAAGCTAGAGTTTAGAGAAGATGCTTTAAGCGAAATTGCAAAAAAAGCTATAAACAAAAAAACAGGGGCTAGAGGTTTGAGGTCTATTTTGGAGTCTATTTTACTTAAGACCATGTTTACTTTACCTGATATGGAAAATGTAGAATCAGTGACTGTTGATAAAACGGTTGTTAAAGGAAAAACAGAACCAATTGTTACTTATTCAAAAAAGAAATCTACATCTGTTGCATAAATACGTGTTTGAAAAACAAATACTTATCTAAACTACAAATTTAACTTGAAATAGTTCTTTTAAGCAGCCATATTAGATTCATGTTATCAGACAACAAAAAACCCCTATTACCATTAAGAGATATAGTTATTTTTCCATCAGTGGTTGTTCCATTATTTGTTGGGCGTAAAAAATCTATAAGAGCCTTAGAAGAAGTGATGAAAACTGACAAATCAATTGTTTTGGTTACTCAAAAAAATTCCGAGGTAGACGATCCTCAAGAAAAAGATATTTTTTCATTTGGTTGTTTGAGTAAGGTTTTACAATTATTAAAGCTGCCTGATGGTACAGTAAAGGTTTTAGTCGAGGGTTTAGGTAGAGTCAGAATCAAAGAGATAAGCGATGAAAGTAAAAAATACTTAAGCTGCAAGACAGAGAAAATAGAGATTGAAAAAGAAACAGAAGAAAATAAGTTATATGCTTTAAATTTAATAAAAAAATTTGAGAAACTTTCTAGTCTAAGTAAAAAAGATTCAATGGATTTTGTAAAAACATTAAAATCTTTAAAAGATCCAAACCAGATTGCTGACAATATTGCTTCAAATTTGAATATTTCTATAAATGATAAACAGTTTTTGCTTGAACTAGGCGATTTAAAGAAAAGGCTGGAAAAAATCTATGAGATTCTAGAGAAAGAAACTAGCGTAATAAACGTAGAAAAAAAGATTAGAGGAAGAGTAAAAAACCAAATGGAAAAAACTCAGAGAGAATATTACTTAAACGAACAATTAAAGGCTATACAAAAAGAACTAGGAGAAATAGAGGAAGGTAAAGATGAAATCTCTAATCTTAGCAAGTCGATTACGAAAGCTAAGATGACAAAGGATGCTCAGAACAAATGTTTATCAGAATTAAGAAAATTAAAAGCTATGAGCCCAATGTCGGCTGAGGCAACTGTCGTTAGAAATTATTTAGATTGGATGATAGACTTACCTTGGAGCAATAAAACCAAAGTGATCAAAGACTTAAAAACGGCTCAAAAAATATTAGATGAAGATCATTATGGATTAGAAAAAATTAAAGAGAGAATTATTGAATTTTTGGCAGTTCAAAAGAGAATAGAAAAACTTAAAGGCCCAATACTTTGTCTTGTTGGACCACCTGGGGTAGGAAAAACATCGTTAGGAAAATCAATAGCAAGAGCAACAGGAAGAAAATTTGTCAGGATCTCTTTAGGCGGTATAAGAGACGAAGCTGAGATTAGGGGCCATAGAAGAACCTATATAGGATCACTTCCAGGAAAAATTATTCAAATGATGAAAAAATCGGGAACTAAAAATCCTTTATTTTTATTAGACGAAATTGATAAAGTAGGCAGTGATTATAGAGGAGACCCATCCTCTGCTTTGTTGGAAGCTTTAGATCCTGAACAAAACAAACAATTTAACGATCATTATCTAGAAGTTGATTATGATTTGTCAGATGTAATGTTTGTAACAACCGCTAACACATTAAACATTCTTCCACCATTGCTAGATAGAATGGAAATTATAAGGATACCCGGTTATACAGAAAATGAGAAAACAAACATTGCTCAAAAATTTTTAATACCTAAACAAAGCAAAGATAATGGATTAAAAAATGATGAATGGAAAATTTCTGAAGAAGTAATTAAAAAAATTATTAGAGATTATACGAGAGAGTCAGGGGTTAGAAATCTTGAGAGAGAAATTTCAAAAATTGCCAGAAAAATGGTTAAAAAAATAGATTCTAAAGAAAAAGTTAATCATGAGTTATCAGAAAAAGATATCAATACCTATCTAGGTGTCAAAAAATATAATTTTGGCGAAATTGAAAACGAAAACAAGGTAGGAGTTACAACCGGACTTGCTTGGACTGAGGTTGGGGGCGAAATATTAAAAATAGAATCAGTTAATATGCCTGGAAAAGGCAAGATGCAAATTACCGGTAAGCTCGGCGAAGTAATGCAGGAGTCAGTTAAGGCTGCAAAATCTTATGTAAGGTCAAAATCAGTAGAATTTGGGATTATACCTCCGCTTTTTGAAAAAAGAGATTTTCATGTTCATGTTCCTGAAGGAGCTACACCAAAAGATGGCCCCTCAGCTGGGATAGCAATAGTAACTTCAATAATTTCTTCCATTACCGGTATTTCTGTGAGAAAAGATATAGCCATGACTGGGGAAGTCACTTTAAGAGGGAACGTGCTACAGATCGGCGGTTTAAAAGAAAAGCTTCTGGCCGCACATAGAGCAGGTATAAAAAAGGTTTTAATTCCTTTTGATAATCAGAAAGATTTGATTGAGATACCCGAAACTATAAGAAAAAGTATTGAAATAATTAGCGTTAAAACCGTAGATGAAGTGTTAAAACATGCTTTAACTAAAGAACTTAAACCCATTAAATGGGCTGAAATAGATCAAGTTTCAAATAAAAATAAAGAAAAATCAGAAGTTACAAGCACTCATTAATCGTTTAGTATACTTAAAATCTAACTTTATCTATTATAGTTACTGAAAAAAGCTATGAAAAAAATTGTTATTACGGGCGGTCTAGGATACATCGGAACTGAGCTTTGCAAAATTTATTCTGGAGAAAGCTGGAACAATCAAATTACAGTTATAGACAATCGTTTTATTTCAGAAAGGGTAAATCAATTAAGAAATTGGAATATAAATTTCGTTCATACAGACATAAGAAATGTAGAGGCTGTGAGGGAATTTTTAAAAGAAGCAGATGTAGTTCATCATTTAGCTGGAATTACTGATGTGGCTAGAATTAAAGATGAGCAAAACATTGAGAAAGACAAAGAGATGAATGATGTTGCAGAAAAAGGAACATCAATTGTTTTGTCAGAAACACCTGAGGAATGCAAAATAATATTTCCCTCTACGCATGTAGTTTTTGAAGGAAAAGATCTTTTAATGGAGAATATAAAAGAAGATTATGAAAAATTACCTGTCCTGCCTTATGGAGTTGGAAAGGATAAGAATGAGGAGCAAATAAAAAATTCAGGAAAAAATTATGTAATTTTAAGATTAGGATCGGTTTATGGATATTCAAATGATTCAACTAGACTGAATATTATGCCGAATTTATTTTCCATGATTGCATCACAGAATGGCACAATAAGGCTTTTTGGTGGAGGCAAACAATTAAAAACTTTGGTTCCATTAATTGATACAGCAAGATGTTTTAAGTTCATGGAGAAAAGAGAAGATATTAAAAACGAAATATTTAACGTTTCAAAAGATAGTATTACAGTAGAAGACGTTGCTAATCTATGTAAGAAGTTTAATTCAAAAATAAAAATTATAAAAACCAACGATAAAGTTCCAAATCCTGGTTACTCCTTATCTAATAAAAAACTTTTAGATTCTGGATTTAAATTTCTTTATGCATTGGAAGAAAGCATTAAAGAAATGATACTAAAATGGTCAAAGAAAGATTTGATAAAAGACTTGGAGTATGTAAAGGATGGAGAAGACGAATATATTGACTCGAGAGGAAAAATAAGCAACCACGAACTCACCGAACCTATAAATTTAATTGGACTAATAGACTCAAAAAAAGGCACTATGAGAGCTAACCATTACCATCCTCAACAAGAGCAAAAGTGTCTATTTACCAAAGGACAAATAATAGAAGTATTTCAAGATTTGCTTAATCCAAATTCACCAAAAATTACACAAGTGGTTAATGAAGGCCAACTGTCAGTTATAAAGCCAAATGTTGCACATACAATGGTTTTTACAAAGGATACGGCTTTTTTAAATTTAGTGAGAGGAGAGAGAGAACACAAAAACTATGGAACAACTCACACCATTAGACATAATATTGTTAGCGAAAAAGAAAAAAAATTACTGTTAAGCTGTTACAAATTTGATTGTAGATCTTGTGGAAATACAAATTTAAAAAGGGTTCTCTCTTTGGGATACCAACCTCTTGCAAACAATCTATTAAACAAAAGAGATGACGAATGTGAACTTTATCCGCTAGAGTTAAATTACTGTTCCGATTGTCATAATTGTCAGCTTTCAGTTTCGGTAGATCCCAAAAAGATGTTTTCAAATTATTTATATACCTCATCTACCTCAGGTTCTTTTAGAAAACATTTCGAAGATGCTGCCAATAAATACTCAAAAGAATTTAAACTGTCTCCAAAAAAATCTTACATAATTGACATCGGTAGCAATGATGGAGTTGCTTTGAAACCATTTAAAGATATGGGTTTTAAAAAAATTTTAGGAGTAGAGCCAGCAAAGAACTTAGCAAAACTAGCTAACAAGAATAAAATTAAAACAATCAACTGTTTTTTAAATAAAAAAAGTTTAAAAAAGATTAAGAAAAACGCAGACATTATTCTTGCATCAAACGTGTTCGCTCACTCAGACAAATTAAAAGAAATGGCAATATGCATGATCAAGCTTTTAAAAAATAAGGGAACTATAATTATAGAGGTGCAATACCTTCTTAATACTTTAAAAGACCTTACATTTGATAACATTTATCATGAGCATTACAATTATTGGTCTCTAACTTCTTTGGTTAACTTTTTTAAACAATTTAATGCAAAAATAATTAAAGCTGAAAAAATAAGTACACATGGAGGTTCTTTAAGAGTTTATATAAAAAAAGATAAGAATTCAAAAATAGACAAAAGTGTTAAAACTTTATTAACTGAAGAAGAAAAATTTGGTTTAAAAAAATATTCAACATACAAAAAGTTTGCAGAAAAAATCTACACAATCCAAAAAAATGTTAAAAAAAACATCCAAAAACTAAAATTAAATGGCAAAAAGATCGTTGGTTATGGATCCCCAGCAAAAGCAACAACAGCACTGAATTTTTTTGGTATTTCTTCAGAGATAGATTTTATAGTGGAAGACAATAAGTTAAAACATGGAAAATTTATTCCTGGAGTAAGAATTCCTATTGTAAGCAAAGAGAAGATAGTAGATCAAAATAGTATAATTCTTGTGTTAGCTTGGAATTTTTACGAAGACATTAAAAAAAATAATATTAAACTTTCTGAGAATTTTGTAAGTATAAAAGATTTAGAAAATTAAATTACTTTTTCAAATATTTTTCTGCTTGCAAAATAATTTTTTCTGTATCTTTTGGTATACTATTGACTTTTTTTGTTGATCCCTTGGCTTCATTTTTTAATATCAAAGGATCCTCAACTTGACTAACTAATTTTAGAACTTTTTTTTCTTTATTATTTAATAAAGTATCAACAGCAGAGAGAATATCTTTTATTTTGTAATTATTATTCATTTATCAAGCTTGTTTTATAAAGTTCTTTAAAAAAATCTATACTATCTGGATTTGATAAGGCTTGTAAATTTTCAATTTTTTCACCATGTATAGCTTTTTTTACAGCTAATTCTACAATTTTACCGCTTTTGGTTTTTGGTATTTCTGTGGTTTGTATGATTTTGTGAGGAACGTGTTTGGGAGAACAATTTTTTTTTATTTCTCCTTTGATAAATTCTACATCTTTTTTTTCAAGTCTATTTTTTACGTTAAGAACTACAAATAATATTATTCTGACATCGTCATTATAGTTTTGACCTACAACTAAACTTTCACGAATAAATTCTATTCTTTCAACCTGTCTGTATATTTCGGCAGTTCCTATCCTGACTCCCCCTGGATTTAAAGTTGCATCGGACCTTCCAAGTATTACAAAACCACCATTATCTGTTTTTTGAATAAAATCTCCATGATGCCAAATATTTTTATATTTCGAGAAATATGCTTTTTTAAATTTTCTGTCATTAACATCGTTCCAAAATTTTATAGGCATCGTTGGAAAAGGTTTTTTGACCACTAGCTCACCTCTTTTTCCAAGTTTAACTTTTTTTCCTGATTCATCAAATATATCAACGTCAATACCAAGACTTTCTCCTTGTATTTCTCCCGAATATACATCTGAGAAAATATTTCCCAAAACCAAACAACCCACAACATCAGTTCCTCCACTTATAGAAGCTAGATGAACATCGTTTTTAATATTTTTATAAACATATTCAAAACTTTCTTTTACCAATGGTGATCCAGTAGACGCAATCATTTTCAGGCTTGATAAATTTAAATTATTAAAATTTAAATTTTCTTTTTTTAGAAAGTCAATATACTTTGCGCTCACACCAAACAAATTAATTTTTTCTTTAGAGCAGAATTTTAGCAATATGTCTTTTGATGGATAAGTTGGTGACCCATCATATAAGCATAGATTTGCACCGCAGGATAAGCCTCCTACCAACCAATTCCACATCATCCATCCGGTTGTTGTGTAATAAAATATTTTATTTCTATCAAATGTATTGCAGTGCAAAGAAAATTCTTTGTTGTGTTCAAGAAGGACATTTCCTGCTCCATGAGTAATACATTTAGGAACACCCGTAGTTCCACTTGAATAAAGAATATAAAGAGGGTGGTTAAATTCAAATTTTTTAAAAACTGAATCTACTTTAGAATTTTTAAGCACAGAATAAAAATCTGCATATTTAGAATCAATTTTTTTTTCAAACTTATCTTCGTATGGAAAAACTATTACTTTCTTTATTGATTTAACTTTTTTTAAAATTTCTGGAACCTTGTTTAAAATATTTATTTTTTTTCCATTGTAATAATAGTATTCACAAGTAATTAAAATTTTTGGTTTTATTTGAAAAAATCTATCAATTACACCTTGTGTTCCAAAATCAGGGGAACACGAAGACCACACAAGTCCATTTTTGGATGTAGCTAAAAAAGCTATAATAGTTTCTATTGTGTTTGGTACGTAAGCAGCAACCCTTTCTTTTTCCTTTAGATTCATTTCTTTTAAAAAGTAAGAAAATCGACATACATTCTCATATAGTTTCTTCCAAGTAATTTTTTTCTCAGTGTTACTTTCTGATAAAAAATTTATAGCAATTTCTTCATTTTGTTTAGGTAAAAGATTTTCAGCATAATTTAATTTTGATTTTGGGAAGAATAAATTTTTATAAAATATTTTGTTTTTTTTAAGAACTTTTTTTCCTTTTATTCCTTTGATTTTTGTAAAGTCCCAAACTTCTGACCAAAAAATCTCAGGTTTATTTACTGACCATTTCCAGAGATATTTAAAATCTGAGTTATATTTTAAAAGTTTTTTTTTATCTAAATGCTTACAAAAAAGCTCAAGATTAGATTTTTTTTTCACTTCTTCATTCGGAGACCATAATGAAGACAGATCATTTTTCATAAAATTTTATTTGTAAAAATCTAAAATAAAAATTTTAAAATTTTCTATAGTTTCAAAAAAATGATTTATATATGGTTCGAGAAAAGGAAATTTTCTTGAAAGCCTTGATCTTTCAAAAGATAAAATTCCAACAAAAAATGTAGAAAGTACAGCAAGTGTTATTATGTAATTAAAAAAACCAAATCCGGGTTTTTTTACACTTTTAATAATAGATTTTTGCTTTTGAACTTTTTGCCGAACAGGTATTTTTTTAATTTTTTTTGATAAACCTTTATCTAATGCATAACTCTGAATTGACGTGCCCCATTTTTGCTTCATATATTCCTTTGAATAAGGATCCGGACCTTTCTTTTTCTTTACAGTTTTTTTTGCTGGAATATTTGTAGGTATAAAAACTGGTTTGGCTGTACTTTTTTTTGTTTTAACAGGATATTGAGTCCATTGGTTGCCACAAGAACTACATTGTACTAAACGTCCACTTGCTGTGATTGCGGAGTCGGGTACGGAAAATTTCTTCTCACAAGCTGTACATTGAATAATCATGATCAAAGATAATACATTTAATAAACGTTAATTTACATTATTTTTTTTTTGCTTTTTACATTACAAATTTAATATTGTATATCTCTGATCTGCTTATTTGGGGCGGTTAGCTCAGTTGGTAGAGCATCTCGTTTACACCGAGAGGGTCATAGGTTCGAGTCCTTTACCGCCCACCACTTAAAAGTGGGGGTGTAGCTCAGTTGGTTAGAGCGCCTGCCTGTCACGCAGGAGGTCGCGGGTTCGAGTCCCGTCACTCCCGCCATTAAGTTTGAAAGTTTTTTGGCAATAATATAATAGGATATCTAATGGAAAAAATTGCTTCAAACAGAAGTTTTGGCATAGTTTTTTTTGTGTTTTTTTTGTTAATAGGACTCTGGCCACTTTTAAACGGCGAAGCAATAAGAGTTTGGTCAATCTCAGTTTCTTTATTTTTTTTAATTTTAGGAATTTTTAATTCAAGGTTATTAATACCTTTGAAGATTCTTTGGATAAAATTAGGCGAAATACTAGGCAGGTTTGTTTCTCCTATAGTTATGGCAATAATCTATTTTATAATTTTAACACCCACAGGTTTATTTATGCGTTTAATAGGAAAAGATTTTTTGAATACAAAATTTTCAAAAAATAATTCTTATTGGATAAAAAGAAAAAGAAATATTGGTTCAATGAAAAGGCAATTTTAATGTTAGGTTTTGTAAGAGAATTCTTGGCTTTTTTAAGAGAAAGAAAAAAATATTGGTTGCTACCAATTATAATTGTCCTTGCTCTTTTTGGCATATTAATAGTGCTTAGCCAGGGCTCGGTAGTAGCTCCGTTTATTTACACAATTTTTTAAGTGAGATCAATTTTAGGTATATCAGCATTTTACCACGATAGTGCAGCCGCATTAATCGTTGACGGTAAAATTATATCTGCTGTCCAAGAAGAAAGATTCTCTAGAAAAAAACATGATGCCAGATATCCTTACAATGCAGTTCGATTTGTTTTAAAACACTCAAATTTAAAATTAAGTGAAATAGACTACATAGTTTTTTTTGAAAAACCATTTTTAAAGTTTGAAAGATTGCT